>Ga0210410_10000781_pt1 | contig 32502 bp, 33 predicted proteins | sample IncBWC4MmetaG_FD_161058 | JGI IMG/M metagenome (GOLD analysis project Ga0210410, IMG submission 161058) | Forest soil microbial communities from Barre Woods Harvard Forest LTER site, Petersham, Massachusetts, United States - Inc-BW-C-4-M | ecosystem: Environmental > Terrestrial > Soil >...
AAGATGGGCGAAATACCGGAAAGTTCCAGCAAAGAAATCGGCACAACTGAAGTTTCTCAAGCGGTTGAGCCAATTAGCTTCGCCGAATTTCTGGAGGACACGCCTCCTTCGCAGGAAAGAGTAATTGACGATCTCTTTGCGGAAAAATACGCCCCCGCAGCCGGCAGGTCTTACAGACAGGTTCAACTCCCCGCGTTGGTTCTGCATTGCTCCAATGAAAGGTGCAATGGCTCACGAACGTTTCGTCGCATCAGCGGTGATTTACCCAGCTTGCCAAACGACCTGGACGCACAGAAAGATTTGTTCTTGACGTTCGTGTGCTCAAATTGCCGCTTGAGCGCGAAAACCTATTCTGTTCGAGTAATGGTGAGATCTGAAGAGGTGACGGTTGGAAGCGCCGTCAAATTTGGGGAGCGTCCAGTGTTCGGACCACCAACCCCAACGCGGTTGCTAAAGCTGCTCGGTGACCCAACGAGAGATTTTCCTCAAGGGCAGACGCTGTGAAAATCAGGGCCTGGGCGTCGGTGCATTCGCTTACTACAGACGTGTGGTCGAACATTAGAAGAACCGCATTCTAGATGAAATAATCAAAGTCTCGGAAAAACTCGGCGCTGGTAAGGATGCAATGACGCTGTTGAATACGCGAAAGCAGAGACTCAGTTCTCGAAATCGATCACATTGGTGAAAGGCGCCATTCCGCAAACGTTGTTGATCAATGGTCACAATCCACTAACTTTACTTCATACCGCGCTCAGCAGCGGTCTCCACGAACAGTCAGATGAGAGGTGCCTCGAGCTAGCTCACGATATCCGTGTCGTGCTCGCGGAATTGTCTGAACGACTAAGCCAAGCGCTGAAAGACGAGGCAGAGTTGAATGCTGCGGTAACTCGCCTACTGCAGGCAAAGACGGGCGTCGTGATGTAAGGGGCAATGGCTCGCGTCATGAGCCTTAGTCATACCAATCCTTCCGATCACGCGGCACCAACATCCCTCGCGCATAACCTGTCGAGACCGCCGCCTTAAGCTTCTCCAGATCGGTTTCGAGAAACTGGTTCGCGACGATCAGCGCCTTGACGGCCTCGCGCGCATTACCGCCGCAGGCCTCGATGGCTTGATCCGCTGCGGCCTCTAGCTGGTCCGCGTCCGATTGTGGGTTGGGTACTGAAGACATTTTCGGAAAACCCATTGGCAACATCGGGACGCCTTGAGAGAATGTTCTCTTTTTGTTCAGGTGTCAAACGACTGACCTAGGATCAGTGGGAGTTTTGCCCAGAGATGTTGCGCAAAAAACACTGGTGTTCACTTTTGCACATTATGTTGGAACCAATTCCGCATTGCAGCGTCTTGTGGTTGGGACTGGCAACAATGGGGAGAGGCCGGTGTTGGGCCAACAGTATCTCGTGCGTCAAGCGACAACCCTTCTCAAGTTTGCCAAATCAGTTAGAGACCCGAACGTCTCCGCCGCGCTGGTCGAGAAGGCAGCTGATCTAAGGGACCGCGTGGATGGGACTTCGCCAGTCGATCCAAGTCCTCGGCAAATAACCCCGCAAGTTTTCATCCGACGCCATCCAGCGTCCGAGATTTGCGACGTCGTGGTTTCAGTTCGGGGCCAGGAGATCATCCTCCGCTGCCCGAACTATTCTCAGGCACTGAAATGGGCTCGTTTGGAATGCAAGTCCTACAAAATTTCAGAGCCCGAGATTGAACCCCTTATTTCAGAGCCTGAGATAGAACCACATATTCCAGAGCGCGAGATCGAACGACGTAACGGGCTGGACCACGACGAAGAACTGCCATTATTTTTGCGCTCTCCCCGGAACAACTGAGCTAGCGCAGGGCATCCCATTTCAAGGGCGTCGCGACCGTTTTTGTCACTGGCCTAGTTTGAAAGTGAGCAATTCTGACCAGACGACCGCTGCGCCGTGTGCTTTTTTGCCACCGGCCAAAGAAGGACTGCGCACGTGATAATAGCTCACGATAAGTGGACCGAGCTACTTACATGCTCGAACTGCGGGATGTCGGGGTCAGCCCGGCTTTCACGGCCTAAAAAGCGGGCCTATGATTTTAAAGTGGAAGCCGTTCCAGCAGGCTTCAAGGTCGTGCGTGTGGAATTTGGTGGTGAGGCCTTCTATTGCGAGGCGTGCAATCGACCGGCGGACGCCCAATGGCCAGTAGTGGGCTCTTTTGCTTAAACTATAGTCGGCGGCGGAGCGCGTATCCGGTCTAGTGTGCGCGATGGCCGATCCCCCCATCAACGATTATTACGTCGTTACTTCTCGACGCGGTCAGAACCCTGATCGCTGGAGTTGGGAGATACACCGCAAGAGCAAACCGTTGGGTATTAAGATGACCGGAGACGGATTACAGTCCGAGATGGCCGCGCAATTTGCTGGCAAGCAAGCGCTGTCGGAATTTCTGGCCGAGTTATCGAAAGAAGAAAAACGCCCACGCAAGTGAGGCCGCCTCATGTGTGCATCTGCACCCACGAAACGGACCAGTACAAAACGGCCCCAGTCCGGGGTGGAACTGGGGCCATCTTCGAGGAACGGTGCGAGGGCGGCGACCTGCGCAGCGTTCGCCTAAAGCCCAGCACATCCAAATCGCCATTGCTGCTCAATATTGCTCAGCGTCCTAAATCTCCGTCGCAAGTGAGCAATATTATACAGACCGCCCCGAGAACTTCCGCTTAGATGCCGAATTGGAAACCCGTCTTAGTATTCGCATTCAGCCCGGCCTCGCGCCGGGCTTTTCGTTGCGTGTCCTTAACGACTGAGAGACATGACCATGCCGAATGTCAGATCACCGCAGGACATTGTGATTTGTCCCATGTGCGGGACCGTCTACGAACGACTTAAAGAGCGAGTGACCACGAAGGCTCAGAGCAGCTTTATCTGCTCTTGTGGGCACCTGATGGCGCGCTGGAAGGGCTTCGTGGTGCCAAGCTTTATCAAGATGGAAGAGTCGCATTGATCGATCCGCGTCGTGTTTGATTGCACTTGTCACGCCGCCGCTTTGCTTTGCGCTTCTCTAGATATGCGAATATCTCTTCATCCACCGCGCGGATTGTAGAAAGCAGGTGCAGGTCGGTTGGTTGGCGCCGCCGTAGATGACGATCTCGCAATCGTCGGGATCGGTCGTGCCGATACCAAAGTGGCGGCGGGCTATCGATTTCATCTATAGGACAGCAGCGCTGGCTTGATCAGCATCGTCGCCATTCACAGTTGATAACGATCGGGGATCGTTGGCCCGACACACTGGCAACGCACCCGCCGCCTCATTGAGGCAGTGCGTCCAAACAAAGATGAGGCACCGCGTTCGATTACAGATCGACGCAGCGCACCTCCAGGTAAAAACGCAACGCACGAGCCGTCGAGGGAAACCTTGGCGACTTTTGCGTATGTCCGGTACGCGGATAGAAAACGGTCCCGGCGTGGGCGCGCCGAGACCGTTCGTGTCGAAACCGCAGCTGGCGGGGACTGGGTTCGCCAGCCGAAGTTCTTGCACTCAGGTATGAGTCAGGCGGCCTTTTTGCCGCTATCTCTCTTGATCTTTGGCGGGCGCTTAGGCTCAGGTTGTGCGGTATTGCGGACCGCCTGAGCCAGCATCTCGCGCAGCTCCGCCTTTGTCTTTGCCGGTTCCCGTTTGGGTGGTTGCCATTGGGCCATGCATCTTATGTGGGGATGCCGGAGGCGGAATTAAACCCCAACTAGGACTGCCCCACGCGGATAATCCATGTCCGCTTTTGCGTGCACAACGGACTCAAGTGCCCGGGCGCATTGATGCGGGGCGGGTCGGTCGTTTTGTCGGACCGATAGACCCGCCCCTGTACTCGCGCCGTCACTTCATTACTTGCAAGTTTTGTCAGCCTTCAAAGCTGTTTCCGCTGATGCGTGCGTCGGATGTGCCGCACCGATAACCTTCATGTTGCCACCAGCGGCAGGCTGGACATTGACAACTTCACATTTCATCGTCGCGGTATCTTGAGCCAGATAGAATGAGGAAGCACCGGATGGCGGCGCTTGACCGATAGTTTTGTCAGTTTTGTCCTGCGCGAATGCAGGTGCCGCGAATGCGAGAATAGCAACCGTCGCTAAGAGAATTTTCGTCATGGTGTTTACCTCCGGTATTGGACAGCATGCAAATAGAGTCAGCCGATAAAGGTTCCTTGGGCGTGGCTCCTAATTCATTTAATCTTTTGGAAGTGAGCAATACTGACCAGCGACTCCGAACTTGCAGGAGCATGCTGGTTACATCACCGCCCCGTATCGGGCATCTAACGGTGACTGAGAGTGTCGCGCTCCCGCCTGATCTAAGGCGAAGCATCATGCCATCACTTCAGCTTAAGCTTGCAGACGACCAGACTCGGTATACCCACTCGCAACTTCTTCGGTTGCGCCGCCAGATGCTCCGGTGCGCTCGGTCATGGCCGAGAGGATCATCTGAACGGAATCAGCGTCGACAGACCGCCGCTTCGTTGCGCAGCCTCTTGGGAAACAAGGAGTGGCTTGACGCGCACACCGTTTTTCTCATTCGGGAACGTCATCGCGTCAAACGGCAACATAAGGTTGCCTCCCCATTGCGGATACCCTCCGTTAAAGCACTGTTGGGTCTCGGGGCGGGAAATTAGGACGGTGTTCAAAATTGAACAGCGGCGGTGAGCTTGATGTGATTGGCTGTAGCCTAGCGTCGCGAGCCGCCCTCGCGACGTTCGGACGGGCCCCAGTTCGGCGCTGGGCGATCTGGGGGCCCGTTGCGTTGGGGGATACGCAATGAACGACCTCGAATATAGATTGGATCGATTTGAGACCCTCGCTGCCGAGTGCGAACTGATTGCCAAGCTGGCGACGGATGGGGCGAAACGTGAGCTATATTTGCGGCTCGCTTTGCACTATCGCGAACTGCTCGCCGATATGCGCAAGGCGATTGCGACCAAAGCCGCCGCATAGCGATAATCAGCAACGCTTTCGCGTCCCGAGAACATCTGCGATGCCTTGGCTCCGGTGAGACCAAAATCAAACCGTTTGCTATGTCGTTCGGGTGCTGTCCTTACATCGCCCTAAGCTGAATCCCGGAGAGTGTCCCGTTAACTATTTCGAAAGGTGGTCTGTATTGACCAGTATGTCGGGGCGCATGCGTGGAACACTGTTCCCCATCACCGCCCGAAACGGCACCTACCGGTGACTGAGAGTGTAGTGCTCCCGCCTGATGCGAGGGACTGCATCATGAGCAAGAGAAAAACTACTGAGCAAAAATGGCACGAGCAATCTGAGGCCACAAAGGACGAAGCCGCCAAGCTTCCTTCCGGGAGACTCAAGGAGCAAATGCTGCGAAAGGCCAGTCAGCTACACACAGCTTCCCAGATCAGTCTGTGGCTATCATCGCCTGGCCTACGGCCACCCACGTAACGAACAAATCTAGCCATCCTGGCGTTGGTTGGAATGGCTAGATTCTTCCTTGTTGTCATTGTTGCAGGAACGATTGTCCTAATCGGGGCATTCGTCTTTGTGGCATACACGCTATAGGCCGCCTCAATTTGCGGCCTCCGAGCCAAGCGTCGTTCGTCGCCGACTCGGACTGAACTCGACCCTGCGGAACTCCCTCCATCTAGCCGGTCAAGTTCCCTCGCACCTGCTTCATTTCGGCGCTGGGACCGCTATAATACGAGGCGCTCGTTCATCGGAGCTAAGGGAGGCTCCAGTGGGAAAGCTAGCCAAAAACGCGTTCGATCCCAAAGCCTTTCTCGCCATGGTAGGGACTGGCAAAACGATCTTGAAATTTGAGAAAAATCAACACGTCTTCGAGCAAGGAGACGTGGCGGATTCGGTTTTCTATCTTCAAAAAGGCCAAGTCAAGCTCACTGTCGTATCCGAGCAAGGTAAGGAAGCGGTAGTCGGGATTTTAGAACCGGGCCAATTTTTCGGCGAGGGGTGCCTCAATGGCCATCCATTGCGCATCGCGACCACAACGGCGATGGAAGAAAGTGTAGTCACCTCAATCACCAAAGAAGCGATGATTGCTACCCTGCGTACCCAACCGAAATTCTCCGAGCTGTTCATGGCGTATCTCCTGACAAGGAACAGCCGAATCGAAGAGGACTTGATCGATCAGCTTTTCAACTCAAGTGAAAAGCGCCTCGCGCGCCTTCTCCTTCTGCTCGCGCATTTCGGAGAGGAAGGTAGATCTCAGTCTATTTTACTGAATATCAGCCAGGAAACGTTGGCAGAGATGATTGGAACGACCCGATCCCGTGTCAGCGCCTTCATGAACAAATTCCGCAAACTTGGACTCATCAGCTACAATGGAAAGATCGAGGTTCATAATTCGTTGCTGAATGCCGTTTTGCGTGAGAAGCCCGAGATAGAGCGGGATGATTCAACCAGCAAGAACTAACCGACTGGTTGCTCGATGAGCAGAATTTCTCAGAGCATCGCCATAAAACTCTGTGAATGTGAGCAATACGGACCAGACTCGGGAATCCGGAAGCGCATGATAAGTACATCACCGCCCCGTTCCGGCATCTATCGGTGACTGAGAGTGTCGCGCTCCCGCCCAACCATGGAGGCGTGTTATGCTCAATCGTTCCGTTCCCTCGTTTTTTCATGGAAAACCCACGAGCGAGCGTCCGTTCTGTGCGGACTGCGAGTCTCCGATGATCCTTTCGCGCCTTGAACCGGATAAACCTGGCTTCGATTTGCGCACTTACGCCTGCCTTATGTGTGCCGCGAGTGAAAGCATCGTCGTCGCCATTTAGGGCTTCTGCGTCTCGCGTCCGAAAAAGTGCCGGTCACCAAAGGCTGCTGTTCTATTGGCCCGTTGGACCACCTTCGCACCGACTGTCACGGTTATATTTTTCGTGGCACTCTATGACTAACCCACGCCGGAGTAAGACGAGAACACTCTCCGGTATTGGTTGGCGGCGACAGTCCATGGGCAAGGGAAAACTGTCGCCGCCATTCGCAACGTGGGCCTAGCACACGGTCAAAGGATTCAAAGCCCGCCGATAGCCGCCCATCCTTATGCGGCTCATATGCGAATGAGGTCGCAGCGCTCTCGAAATCAAATGCCGCGCAGAAGATATAGCCCCTCGTGAGCAGTCTCGCATGACGACAGGCGAGACCAACGAGAACAGGTGATGTCATGACTTCCCCCCAGATTGCCGCCGGCGACAGAATTATTGATCCGATGATCGCGCTCGCAGCCTGCTCCACGGGGCAGCGCATCGTGGTAGCCGGCTCGAAGAGCATGGAATTGGCGCTGGAGCTGCATCGTCGCGGCTATCTGCTCGCAGCAGCGACCGGCAATTGCGGCCGTCCGGCCGGTCAATACGACGTCGCGCTCGTGGACTGGCGCCGGCGTACGCTGCACGCGCTCGAGCCGACCATCGACTGGCTGATGAATTTCCTTCGCCCCAACGCCGCACTGGTGATCTGGGTCGATGCCCAGAAGCCGGTCGCGAACGCAAGCCTTCGTGCTTCCGTGGAGAAGCGCGGCTTCGTGATCGTCAATGGCACGGTGCATGACTGCGGCTGCGCGCTGCTGGCGCGGCGATCGCAGGCCTATCCGATGCAGAAGGCGGCGTAGCGAGAGTTGCAGAGATGGCCAAGCGAGAGACACGGCGCTCCGTCATCCGCGAATGGATGACGCTGGCGCGCGAGAAAAGACAATCCGGCCAGCAGGCGCTAGCGTTTGCCAAAGCCGCGGCCGAGCGGCACAGCCTTCCGCGCAGCCGGCGAACGCCGCATGAGGTGATCATGGGGTGGCTGCGGCCACGCACGGGAAGGCCCTGATTGGTGCGAGGTGCCGTCAGGCGCCCTGCGTCACCCATGCCGGCAGTTTTGCAAACCACGGCCGCGCGGTTTCGAGCTGGTGGGCGAGTTGCAACAGGCGGTCCTCCTCGCCGATGCGCGCGACGAATTGCACGCCGAGCGGCAGGCCGTCGGCCGTCCAGTGCAAGGGCACGCTCATCGCGGGCGTGCCGGTGAGGTTCGCTAGCTGGGTGAAGGGCACATATTGCAAACTGTCGCGCGCGATCTTGTCGACGGTGGAGTCGAGAGCGCCCGCGCGCGCGAGCAGCCCGAGCAGACCGACGCGGTCGAGGATATCAAGCACCGCCTGCTCCGCGGCAGAGGGATCGCCCTGGCCGTGGCGGATCGGCGGATGCGCCAGGGTCGGCGTCAGCATCAAATCGTATTTCTGATGGAAGCGCGCCAGCGCGCGGGCAAAGTCGTTCCACTTCAAGAGCTGCGCGGTCAACGCGCCCGCGGGCACCGCATTGCCGAGCGTCGCCAGCACCCGCGTCAACAGCTCGAAATCCGACGTGGCGGCTCCGGCGGCACGCGCCGCCGACACCATGGCCGGGACCTGTCCGAAGTAGACGTGGAGAAAAGCCTTCGCGAGCGCGGCGCCATCGATCTCGGGCGCAGCTTCCTCGACATCGTGGCCGAGGCTGGCAAGCTGTTTGGCCGCGTCATTCACGGCGGCGACGGCTTCGGGATGGACCTCCGTTCCGATCGGCGACGCCGAAGAGAAGCCGATGCGCAGGCGCGCCGGATCGCGCCGCATGGCCGCCGCGTACGGCTCTGCTGGTTTCGGAATCACAAAGGGATCGCCCGGCTCGCCGCCGGCCGACACATCGAGTGCGGCGGCGGTGTCGCGTACGCTGCGCGAGAGCACGCCTTCGCAGGAGGCGCCGTACCAATATTCGCCATAGGCCGGTCCCGACGAGACGCGGCCGCGCGACGGCTTCAGCCCGAACAGGCCGCAGCAGGCGGCCGGGATCCGGATCGAGCCGCCGCCGTCATTGCCGGCCGCCATCGGCACCACGCCGGAGGCGACCGCGGCTGCCGCACCGCCGCTGGAGCCGCCGGGCGTGTGATCGACATTCCAGGGATTGCTGGTGCGGCCGAAGGCTTGCGAGTCGGACACGCCCTTGAGCGCAAATTCCGGCAAGTTCGTCTTGCCGAAGATGAGAAACCCCGCGTCGAGATAGCGCCGCACCACATGGGCATGATCGGGTGCGGGTGTCCGCATCGAGCGGCTGCCATAGGTCGTCGGCAAGCCCGCATAATCCTGCGCACAATCCTTGATGAGAAAGGGGACGCCGGCAAAGGGACCGCTGAGCTGCTTCTTGAGCTGGGAGCGCGCCTCGCTCTCCATCATCAGGCAGATCGCGTTGGTCTTGGGCTGCGCCTTTGCGTTCTGACCGAGCGCGAGGTCCAGCAATTCGGCGGCCGTGGTCTCGCCGCGCGCGACGAGCTCGGCAAGGCCGACAGCGTCGTGTTGCAGATATTCGCTGAATTTCATCGCACCGTCCCCCCGGAAGCTTTTGGAGGCAACGGTATCATCTTTTCGGACACACGCTAGGCGGGCAGGCCGGCTTCCGACAGCGCCTCGACCACCAGATCGCGCTGCAAAGGCGGCAGCGGCGGCATGCCGAGCTTGAGCTGCCCGACCGTCAGCTCGGGATAACGCACCCGGAGCATGCCGAGGCTTCTCCGCGCGAGCGGCCGCGCGCCGGCATGCAGATAGGCCGCGCACATTGTGCGATGGACCCAGAACGCGGAAGGACGCTGGCTCAGTCCCCTCTCCTGCCAGGCCGCGGCCTCGGCATAGGAGCCGGCGAGGAAATGCGCGCAACCGATGCCGACCTGGCTGTTGAAGGCGAGCGCGTCATGCGGCGCAAGATCGAGCGCGATGTTGAAGCGCTCGATCGCCGATTCCGGATCGCCCCGGTAGACGTCGATCCAGCCGCTGCGGCCCCAGGCCCAGGCCGAGCCGCCATCCACCGAAAGCGCCTTGGCAATCACCTGCGCGGCTGCGTCGAGCTCACCGAGCAAGGTCAGCGCATTCCCAAGCACCGCCAAGGTCGTGGCGTCACCGGACAGCGCCATCGCCTTCTGCGTCAGCTCGATGGCCCGCGCGCGATCATGCAATGGCTCGTCCGTAAAGTGATAAACGACGCGCTGCAGATGCGCCCAGGCCGCGAGCACGATGGCGAGCGACTGATTGGGATCACGCTCCATCGCGACATCAAGCCATTCGAGTGCCTGCGCATTTCCCTCGGCATCGAAGGAGAGCACGCCGGGCATGGCCCGCAAGGCCATATCATGCGGGCCAAGCTCGCCGCGCGGCTTCTGCATCGCATGCTCGATCTCGGCCGAGCGCAGGCAGGGTTGCAGCGCCGCAGCAATGCGGGTTGCGAGATTCTCTTCAGCCAGATCATCGCAACGCAGGCTGTCCGCCCGATGCGCCCAGAGCTGCCTGCCGCTCTCGCGGTCGGTGAGCCTGAACAGGAGCCGCAGCCGCGCCCCTTCGCCGCGGATCGCCGCGGTGAGTTGATAGCGCGCCAGCGAAGGCTCGCGCGTCACCGCAATGCCGGTGCGCGAGAGTGCGGTCGACAGATCCGCGGCCATGTCACGCGCGACCGCCGCATGCTCGGGGCCAGCCTCGATCCCGGCAAAAGCGAGCGTGAGGCGGTCGCGCGCCGGCACGAACAACGGCGGCATGGCGGCGAGCGCGGCGGAGAGCACCTCCTGGCGCTTCACCGTCTGCGACGGCGTCTCGCCATAGCGGCGGCGATATTCGACGGCGAAGCGGCCGACATGCGGAAAGCCGCTGCGCGCCGCGACGTCCATGATCTTGCCGGGCAAGCCCAGCAGCAATTCGCGCCGCGCCTGCTCGAAGCCAATGTCGCGGAGCACTGTCTGCGGCGTTTTGCCGAGAAACGAAAGGAATTGACGCTGCAACGTCCGGCCCGACGTGCCGGCAATGGAGGCGAGTTCCTTGATGGTCCAGCGATGACCGACATTGGCGTGCATCGCTTCCAGCACGCGCCGGACCGTGCGCGGCTGCACCGATCCTGTCGGGAGATGATGTTGATCTTCAGGCAATGCACGGACTCCAACACATAGAGATTCCAAACACATGAGTGAGTCCGTTGAGCCAACGAAAAGTTCAGAATCGGGATAGCGCTGTCGCGATCCGGATAGAAGCGCCGCGCGCTCCGGCCTACTCCACCTTCATGACTTCACAACAGGGAGTTTTGCCGAACAGGAGCGTAGAATGGCTATCTTACCTACCGTCATGCAAGGCAGCGCCATGTGTGCCGCACTGCTCGAAAGCGCACTGACGGCGCTGCTCTACAGGCAAGTGCGGCGATACAGCGCAGAAGCGTCGAAACTTGCCCCACCGCGCAAGCGCAGGTCCTCCGATCGCACGATGACAACGCGACGTCTTCGGGATCGCAAGGCCTGAGAATTAAAATTCAATCCATATCAGTCAGGAGAAATTTCATGACTACAGCAGCCACGGCAACCCAGCAAGTGCAACCGGACTTTGAAGCAATGAAGACGCGCCAGCATGGCGCGTGGTCCTCCGGCGACTATGCGGTCGTCGGCACCACCTTGCAGATCGTGGGCGAAGAGCTTTGCGAAGCGCTCGACCTGCGTTCCGGCCAGAAGGTGCTCGACGTCGCCGCCGGCAACGGTAATGTCACCCTCGCCGCGGCGCGCCGCTGGTGCGAGGTGACATCGACCGACTATGTGCCGGCCCTTCTCGTGCGCGGCAAGCTGCGCGCCGACGCCGACGGCATGAAGATCACCTTCAAGGAAGCCGATGCGGAAGCGTTGCCATTCGCCGATGGCAGTTTCGATGTCGTGGTCTCGACCTTCGGCGTGATGTTCACGCCGAACCAGGACCGCGCGGCGGCCGAGCTTGCGCGGGTCTGCAAGCGCGGCGGCAAGATCGGTCTCGCCAACTGGACACCGGAAGGTTTCATCGGCCAGGTGTTCAAGACGCTCGGCAAATATCTGCCGCCGCCCGCCGGCGCCAGATCGCCCGCGCTATGGGGGACCGAAGCGCGGCTCAAGGAGATGTTTGGCGCCTCGAGCAGCGCGATCCGCGCCGAGCGGCGGCACTTTGTGTTCCGCTACCGCTCGCCGGAACATTTCCTGGATATCTTCAAGAGCTATTACGGCCCGATGCTAAAGGCCTTTGCCGCGCTCGATGAAGCCAATCAGCGAAAGCTGCATCAGGACCTGATGATGCTGATCGGCTCCATGAATCGCGCCGACGACGGCACGATGGTTCTGCCGAGCGAATATCTCGAAGTGGTCATCACCAAGCGCTGACCACACGTCAACGCGGACAGAGAGCGCCGGTCCCGGCCGGCGCTCTCTTTCTGTTTCGCTACACCCGTGTGCGTCCGCGCGCCAGGCCGACCACGGCGGACAGCAAGAACAGCACGACGGCGATGAAGAAGATGATCTTCGCGATTTCGATGGAAGCACCGGCGATGCCGCCGAAGCCGAGAATGCCCGCGATCAAGGCGACGATCAGGAAGGTAACGACCCAGCCTAACATGTCCAAAACCTCTGGTTTCCTTGTTGGTCTCAGACGGTGCTTTCCCAGCGCCGTCGCTTGAAGAACCAATCCGGCGTGGAAACGATGGTTCCTGTCGTCAAAAGCCGGAAAATTTCGGCTCGCCAGCGGAACAAAATCCGCTCCCTGCTGCCAAAATTGGCCGGCCGGAGAGCCTGGCAATAACTCTGTAAAACCGGCCGCGAAGACCCCATATAGGCTTCAATCCCTGCTAAGAAGGCTCCCCCAAAAGTCCCCACGGTGCCATCGTGGGGCAGTATGATTCGCGCGATGACCGAACCGAGTAAGCTTCCGCATTCTGCAGCGCCCGACCACCAGCCGGTGGCCGGCGGCATTGCCGCGCGCGCCCGCGCGGCGGCAACCGGCGGGGCGCGCTATCTCGACGGGCTCAACCCCGAGCAGCGCGAGGCGGTGGAGACGCTGGACGGCCCCGTGCTGGTGCTCGCCGGCGCCGGCACCGGCAAGACGCGTGTGCTCACCACCCGCATCGCCCATATCCTGAGCCAGGGCCGCGCCCGCCCGAACGAGATTTTGTCGGTGACCTTCACCAACAAGGCCGCGCGCGAGATGAAGCTGCGGCTCGGCCAGATGCTGGGCCAGGCGGTCGAAGGCATGCCATGGCTCGGCACCTTCCATTCGATCGGCGGACGCATCCTGCGCTTCCACGCCGAGATGGCGCAGCTCAAATCCAATTTCACCGTGCTCGATGTCGACGACCAGGTGCGGCTGTTGAAGCAGCTGTTGCAGGCCGAGGACATCGACGACAAGCGCTGGCCCGCGCGCATGCTGGCCGGCCTGATCGACGGCTGGAAGAATCGCGGCCTTGCTCCATCGCAGGTGCCCGCCGGCGAAGCCGCGGTGTTTGCGAACGGCAAGGGCGGCAAGCTCTATACGAGCTACCAGGAGCGGCTGAAGGTTTTGAACGCGGCGGATTTCGGCGATCTCCTGCTCGAGAACATCCGCATCTTCCGCGAGCACCCGGATGTGCTCCGGCAATACCAGCACCGCTTCAAGTTCATTCTGGTGGACGAATATCAGGACACCAACGTCGCGCAGTATCTCTGGCTCAGATTGCTGTCGCAGGCGCCGTCTTCAACCTCGCCCCGTTCTTCACGGGGAGAGGTCACGTCGCAAAGCGACGTGGGTGAGGGGGACTCTCAACAGACCGAGCTCATTGAAGCAGCCCCTCACCCCAGCCCTCTCCCCGTGAAGGACGGGGAGAGGGAGCAGAGCGCGCTCGCGGCACCATCGGCGCCCCTCAAAAACATCTGCTGCGTCGGCGACGACGACCAGTCGATCTATGGCTGGCGCGGGGCGGAGGTCGACAACATCCTGCGCTTCGATCACGATTTTCCAGGCGCCAAAGTCATTCGCCTGGAGCGTAACTATCGTTCGACCGGCCACATCCTTTCCGCCGCCTCTTATCTCATCGCCCACAATGAAGGCCGGCTCGGCAAGACCCTGCGCACCGAGGATGTCGACGGCGAGAAGGTCACCGTCACCGGCGCCTGGGATTCGGAAGAGGAAGCGCGCGGCATCGGCGAGGAGATCGAGGATCTGCAGCGCGCCGGCGAGAACCTCAACGAGATCGCCATCCTCGTGCGCGCCTCCTACCAGATGCGCGAGCTGGAAGACCGCTTTGTCACGCTGGGGCTCAGCTATCGCGTGATCGGCGGTCCCCGATTCTATGAGCGCGCCGAAATCCGCGACGCGCTGGCGTATCTGCGCGTCATCAATTCGCCGGCCGACGACCTCGCCTTCGAGCGCATCGTCAATGTGCCCAAGCGCGGGCTCGGCGATGCCACCGTGCAGATGCTGCACGACCACGCCCGCAAGCGCCGCATTCCCCTGTTCGAGGCGGCGCGCGCCGTCGTCGAAACCGACGAGCTGAAGCCGAAGGCGCGCAGCTCCCTGCGCGATCTCGTCGCGCAGTTCGACCGCTGGCGCGGCGCGCGCGAAGTCACCTCGCACACGGAACTGGCTGAAATCGTCCTCGACGAGAGCGGCTATACCGAGATGTGGCAGAAGGACCGCTCCGCCGACGCTGCAGGAAGGCTCGACAACCTGAAGGAACTGGTGCGCTCGATGGAAGAGTTCGAGAACCTGCAAGGTTTCCTCGAGCACATCGCGCTGGTCATGGACCGCGAGGGCGACGGCGACGACGAGGCGGTGTCGCTGATGACGCTGCATTCGGCCAAGGGCCTGGAATTCGACAACGTGTTCCTGCCGGGCTGGGAGGAAGGCCTGTTTCCGAGCCAGCGCACCCTCGACGAACAGGGCCGCGCCGGCCTCGAAGAGGAGCGCCGCCTCGCCCATGTCGGCCTGACCCGCGCCCGCCGTCGCGCAAAACTCTATTTCGCCACCAACCGCCGTATCCACGGCACCTGGACCACCACGATCCCCTCCCGCTTCCTCGACGAATTGCCACAGGCGAGCGTCGAGATCACGGAATCGAAGGGTGGCGGCGGCTGGGGCGGCGCCGGCGGCTACGGCCCCTCGCGCTTCGACAATGTCGAATCGTTCGGCTCGAGCTACGGCACGCCGGGCTGGCAGCGCGCACAGGCCCGTCGCGGCGGCCGCAACGGGCAAGGACAGGCGCGCAGCGGCTTCGAAGAGGCGCAGTCGCCTTTTTCAGGCTCGCGCAGCGATGCCTCGGGTTCGCGCGGCGATGCCTCGGGCTCGCGCGGTGATTTCGGGAGCTTCTCGCGCAACAAGCGCACCCCGATCACCATCGAGGGCGAGCTGGTCGCCAAATCCACCGGCACGGTCTCGGAGTTTTCGCTCGACGACCGCGTATTCCACCAGAAATTCGGCTACGGCCATGTCGTCAAGATCGACGGCAACAAGCTCACCATCGCCTTCGACAAGGCCGGCGAGAAGAAGGTGGTGGACAGTTTTGTGGAGCGGGCGTGAAGCCCCCCCACCTCTTCCCGCTGGGGAGAGGTGAGCTGAACTCGCCGATGCATCTTCGCCATATCGAGCACACCGCGTCATTATGACGGGGGTCTGTCCATGGTAGCCCTTGACCATTCTCGATTGGTTCGTATGAGATGCAGCCCATGGTTCGGGGCCGGACGATCCTTTTGATTCTTGCGCTTGCGACGCCGTCATTGGCGCGCGCGGCGGATACCATCATGACATTTTCCGAATCGACGGCGATGCTCGCCAAGACCTGCGGCGCGGAGATCACCGCCAATTGCCGGGGGGTCAACCTCGACTCCGGCCGCCTCAAGGAATGCCTGTCCCGCAACCAGGACGTGGCCTCGCCGGACTGCCGGGCGAACTTCCTGGTGCCGTTCGACCAGATCCAGAAGCGGATCAACGCCCGCATCACGGTGGCCGGCGCCTGCCGGCTCGAAATCATCAAGCTGTGCCACGGCTCGCCCAAGGAGACCTCCAAATCGGTGGCGTGCCTGTTGACCGCCAAGGGCGTCAGCCGGAACTGCACCCAGGCCACGATCGACGCGGGGTATCGCTGATGCGCCTCGCTCGGATGCGCGACCTCGGCCTGTTGTCGGCGCTGCTGGTCGCCTGCGCCGCGTCCGCTGCGCATGCCCAGGCGCCGGCGGCACCTAACGCGCCGGCCGCAGCCCCGCCGCCCGCTCCCGCAGCGGCACCGGCATCATCGCCCTCCGAGGCGCCGGCGCGGGACGACATCGTCAATGCGCTCGGCCATTACGATGCCGACAGCAACCTCGAGCTCGACCTCACGGCGCTGAAGCAGAAGATCTCCGACCGGTCGAAAATGCGCGGCAAGAACGAGCCGGAGCCCGCCAAGCGGCCGCTGATCGTGCCCGAGCTCAAGGGCCTGCCGACCTTCAATTTCAACATCCATTTCGACGTCGACACGCCGATCATCCTGCCCGATTCCTACGAGACCGTCGGGCGCATCGCCGACGCAATGGTCAATGCGCCGATGCTGCCCTACACGTTCCTCATCGTCGGCCATACCGACTCCAACGGCCGCCGCGAGGCCAATGTGATCCTGAGCCAGCGCCGCGCCGACGCGCTGCGCGACGTCCTCGTCAACACCTTCAAGATTTCCGCCAAGCGGCTGTCATCGCTCGGGCTCGGCGAAGAGCAGTTCATCGACCAGGCCCGCCCGACCTCGCCGGTCAATCTGCAAATCCAGATCGTGACCACAGGCAAGGTCCCGGATACCGAGCCAGCCGCGGCGCCCGCGGCCGCGACACCTGCTGCCAAAAAGTCGGCGAAGAAAAAGAAGTAGTCGGTCGTCATTCGACGCCAAGTTATGACATCGTAGGGTGGGCAAAGGCGCGAAGCGCCGTGCCCACCATGCACTTGCAGCGAACCAGAATGGTGGGCACGCTTCGCTTTGCCCACCCTACGGACCGGAAGCCCGACTGAGGTAACCATGGCCCACTACATCGCCATCATCGAGGATGCCGGTCCGGACCACGCGGTAGGCGTCTGGTTTCCGGATTTGCCCGGCTGCACATCCGGCGGCGACGATATCGATGAGGCGCTGCGCAATGCGCCGGAGGCGCTGGAGCTTTATGCCGAGGGTGAGCAGGAAGACGGCCGGCCTCTGCCGCGCGCTCGAACCCTGACGGAACTCAAGGCCGATCCGGAAGTCGCCGAAGATATCGGCGCCAATATGGTTGCCCTGATCGAGCTGCGCGTACCGGCCAACGCTGCAGAATAATTTTCCCTGAAAAACAAATAACCTGCCCGACCGGGCGATTGCGGAAAGCTATTCCGCTTCCTATTTGAAAACGCCTACCTTTTATCTGCCTCAAAGCGGACCCATCTGCAGCGTCCCGCTTTCGGCCCAACCGTCATCATCCATGCCCCCTATCATCTCCGTGGCCAACCTGTCGAAGACCTATGGCTCCGGCTTCAAGGCGCTGAAGAACATCAATCTCGACATCAACAAGGGCGAGATCTTCGCCCTGCTCGGCCCGAACGGCGCCGGCAAGACCACGCTGATCAGCATCATCTGCGGCATCGCCAATATCAGCGAGGGAAGCGTTACCGTCGGCGGCCACGACATCCGGGACGGTTATCGCGCCGCACGCTCCCTGATCGGCCTGGTGCCGCAGGAATTGCACACTGACGCCTTCGAGACGGTGTGGGCCACGACGAGCTTCAGCCGCGGCCTGTTCGGCAAGCCGAAGAACCCGGCTCATATCGAAAAGGTGCTGAAGGACCTCTCGCTGTGGGACAAAAAGGATTCCGCGATCCGCACATTGTCCGGCGGCATGAAGCGCCGCGTGATGATCGCCAAGGCGCTGTCGCACGAGCCGCAGATCCTGTTCCTGGACGAGCCGACCGCGGGCGTCGACGTCGAATTGCGCAAGGGCATGTGGGAGGTGGTGCGCACGCTTCAGGCCTCCGGCGTCACCATCATCCTCACCACGCACTACATCGAGGAAGCCGAGGAGATGGCCGACCGCATCGGCGTCATCAACAAGGGCGAGATCATCCTGGTCGAGGAAAAGGCCAAGCTGATGGACAAGCTCGGCAGGAAGCGCCTCACCGTGCACCTGCAAGGCAAACTCGACACCGTTCCGGTTTCGCTCGCGCCCTACAATCTCGAGCTCTGCGACGGCGGCCACGCGCTGATCTACGACTACGACACCAAGGGCGAGCGCACCGGCATCACCAGCCTGCTCGGCGACCTCCGCAATGCGGGCCTGCGCATGCTCGATCTCGAGACGTCGCAATCGTCGCTGGAAGACATCTTCGTCAGCCTGGTGCATGCACAATGAATCTCTACGCCGTCCGCGCAATCTACAAATTCGAAATGGCGCGCACCGGGCGAACGCTGCTGCAAAGCATCGTCTCGCCCGTGGTGTCGACCTCACTCTATTTCGTGGTGTTTGGCGCGGCGATCGGCTCGCGCATCACCCAGATCGAGGGCGTCAGCTATGGCACCTTCATCGTACCGGGGCTGGTGATGCTGTCGGTCCTGACGCAGAGCATCGCCAACGCCTCCTTCGCCATCTACTTCCCGAAATTCGTCGGCACGATCTACGAGATCTTCTCCGCGCCGATCTCCTCTTTCGAGATCGTGCTCGGCTATGTCGGGGCTGCCGCAACCAAATCGGTCATCCTCGGGCTGATCATCCTCGCTACCGCGGGCCTGTTCGTGCCGCTCCACATCCATCATCCGGTCTGGATGCTGACGTTCCTGGTGCTGACAGCGGTGACCTTCAGCCTGTTCGGCTTCATCATCGGCATCTGGGCCGACGGTTTTGAGAAGCTGCAGATGATCCCGATGCTGGTGGTGACGCCGCTGACCTTCCTCGGCGGCAGCTTCTATTCGGTCAACATGTTGCCGTCGCCCTGGCGCACCATCACCCTGCTCAATCCCGTGGTGTATCTGATCTCCGGCTTCCGCTGGAGCTTCTATGAGATCGCCGACGTCAACGTCGAGGTCAGCGTCGCCATGACGGTGGCGTTCCTGGTGACCTGCCTGGTCATCGTGGCCTGGATCTTCAAGACGGGGTATCGGCTGAAGAATTGACGCGCGAAAGCGCGTAGGGCGGGTTAGCGTAGCGTAACCCGCCGAACCTGGCGCTCTGCAATTGAAGGCGGACTACGCTGCGCTAATCCGCCCTACGGGTTCGGAATCCACGTCAGTAATACCGGTAGCAGTGAAACCGCCCATAGCCGTCATGGTAGCCGTGGCAGTGGTGCCAGGTGTGCGGCTCGGGCAGGCCGAACACGCCCTCGACCGCGCCCATGGCGCCACCGACGCCGGCGCCGATCGCGCCTCCGACCACCCCGCCGACGGGGCCTGCGACCCGGTGGCCTTCGTAGGAGCCCTCCTGGGCGCCGCGGACGATGCCCTGGGCGCGGCCGGCATGGGGCATGGCTGTCAACGCCAGCGCGACGGCAAGCAGCGCGAAGATGAACGGCAGCAGCCAGCCGGCCGGCAAGGCCGCGGTCTTAACCTTGGTTTTCCTCATCTCAATTCCTTAAAATCCGGCGGGACTTATCGGCTCAGGACTTTGCCGACTCAGGCAGGAATGTTGAAACGCCCGTGCGGCGGATTGGTTGCCTCCCGGCGACCGTTTCGAGTCCCCTGCGGCCATTTCGAGTCCGGGCTCGAGTCTTGGCTCGAGCCCTGCCGCCTCCGCCCCTGCTCGCGAAAAATTCAGCGCCGGCACCCAACCTCTGCCCCACTTGATGAGACACATTAAGGATGCCCAGCGCCGGCGGATGGAACAGAAGCCGGATTCGGGGCATAGTAGATGCCGGGGGACGGAGAGCCGCGGCGCCTAAACATCAGGCCAGGAGGCCCAAAGTAAAATGCGTTCCTTCCTCGTCGCTCTCGCCGGCTTGATGCTGTTCGCCGGCCATGCCGCCCAGGCCAAGGTTGATATCCTCGTCGACAAGAACAATCAGATGATGACGGTCTCGGTCGACGGCGTGGCCAAATACCACTGGCCGGTCTCGACCGGCATTCCCTCGCGCGAGACACCGGGCGGCAACTTCCGCGCCTTCCGCATGGAAGAGAGCCACTTCTCCAAGGAATTCGACGACGCGCCAATGCCGCACTCGATCTTCTTCACCAAGGTCGGGCACGCCATCCACGGCACCGATTCCGAAGGCCGCCTCGGCACCCCCGCTTCCCATGGCTGCGTCCGCCTGTCGAAGGCGAATGCCGCGACGCTCTATGCGCTGGTGCAGGAGCAGGGCGTCCTCAGCACCACCGTTACGCTAACCGGCTCGGCCGCGATTGCGCTCGCCCGCAACCCGCGCAACGCCGTCGCCAGCCGCGCGCCCGCTCCGGCCCCGGCCGAGAACCCCGACGATCAGGATCAATATGCGTCCGCCACCGGCGCGCCGATCGTGCTCACGCCGCAGACGCGCCTCTATCCCGGCCAGCAGGCCGCGCCACAGCCGCGACAGGACGACGGCTACATCTATCCGGCCGACGGCAGCTCCGACCGGCAACTCTATCCGGCGCCGCGCGTTGGCCGCCCCTATGACGCGCAGGCCTATCAGCAGCAGCAAGCTGATCGGCAGCGGCAGGCGTATGAGTATCAGCAGCGACAGCAGCAGTACTACAACAACCCGGGCTACATGCCGCCGCCCCCGGGCTACTACGCTCAGCAGCCGCAGCAATATTATCAGCCACGCGGCTACTATCAGTGAGACGCAAAGAGCCCGGGAGACCGGGCTCTTTCATTTTCAAGACTCTTTCATTTTCGAGACAAGATATGGCCGCCGCAAGGCGTCAAGCTGCCCCTGCGCCCTCTCGCGAAGCCGAACATGACCGAGCCAAATCCCGAGCAAGCAAGTCCCGAACAGCCAAGCGGCGAACCTATCGTCGTCAATTACACGCTGACATCAGGTGAATACGGGCACTATACGGCTGCGGCCGTCCGGCGCAGCAGCAGCCGCTCCTCGTTCTACGCCTTTGTGGCTGTCGTTTTCCTTGCGATCCCGGTTGCACTGTTCTTCCGTGCGATCGCAGCAGAGAGCCTGCATGATTCCAAGGCGGTGGAGCTAGCGGGCAATTTCAGCCTGTGCGCCTATGCAACGGGCGTCGCCGTTGCGATCATCTGGGGGTACATCGCCAGGTGGATCCAGCGGAGCCGATATTACAAGGGAACAGTGGCCGGGCGGGAGCTCACGACCGCCGTGATCGACCGCTCGAGAATAACGGTCACCGTCCCCGGCATCGAAGCGAAATGGCAATGGACGGCCGTCGAGGGCTGCACCTTCGAACGCGGCCTGCTGCTGGTCTGGGTCGGACCGTCGCAGGCGGCGGCAATTCCCAGCCGCTGCTTTGAAAGTCGGGATAGCTGCCTCAAGGCGCTGGCGTTCATCCGCACGCGGCTGGTCGAGGCGAAGCGCCCGAATGCGCAGCCTCCAACCTGAATCATCCTCACGCGATTCTCCTTCTTCCACCCTGTTTTTTCACGGCTTTTCGACTGATCGTTGCTTCGTGATCGCCTCGAAATACGCCGGTCATCTGGTTGTTAAAAAACCCGACAATAAAGGGCAAAGGCGGACGGGCCTCTCCTGCCGGCGGGCGGGAGTAATTGAAGAACGCAAGTGATTGAAAACATTGCGGTCATTCCGGCTGCCAATTGGCAATTCCGGGCTCGCCTCAGCGATGCCCGGGGCTCGTCGCGAACCATAAAGCCGGGTTGATACTGGAGATCGACATGAAGCGCGGTTTCATCGTTCTTGCCATCTGCGCGCTGGTCTGCGCCGCCTATTTCAGTGCGAGCAAATGGGCGATCCGTCACACGACGCTGACCTTCGTCGATCCCCTGCGGAGCGACCGCACCGTCTCCATCGATGTCGCCGTGCGCCGCGATCGCGAGGTGGAATCGATCGCCGACATGGCCGAGCTGCCGGTCGCGATCCTGAGCCACGGCAACACCGTGAAGAACACGGAATACTCGTTCCTCACGAACATCTTTGCCGCCCGCGGCTACCTCGTGATGAGCATCCAGCATGACCTCGAAACCGACGATCCGATGGTGACCAAGGTCGGCGAGGAATATGTCGGCCGCCGCATGCAGTACAACCGAGGCATCTTCAACATCAAATTCGCCATCGAGCAGATGAAGGAGCAGTATCCGAACGCGGATTACGACCACCTCACCTTGATCGGGCATTCCAACGGCGGCGACATCTCGATGTATTTCGCCAAGCTGCATCCCGAGATGGTCAAGAAGGTCGTGACGCTCGACAATCTGCGCGTGCCCTTCATGACCGACGGCAAGATCAAGATTCTTTCATTCCGCTCCCATGACCCCGTGTTCAAGGCCGATCCCGGCGTCGTTCCCGACGACGATACCTGCGCCAAGGCCGGCATCACCGTGGTGCGGACCGAGTACCAGCACAACGACCTCTCTGACCGCGGTCCCGACACCGTGAAGGAATCGATCCAGTCCAAGGTGCAGCAGTTCCTGGACGAGGACGAAGGCACCACATCGCCGATGTCGTTGTTGACTGCCTCGGCCCCGCCGCAGCAGCCAGCTCAGGCCAAAAACTGACCAGCAAGAACGGGCGGTCGTTTTTCCACAGCATGACCTGCCGCCCGTGCCGGAAGCGGTCGGATTCCGACCGTTTGGCGATCAAAATCCCTGTTCCCACAGGCCTTTGGCCGTTGAATTGACATGCTTGGCGGCGCAACTACTGTCCAGCTCTTCATCGAGGCCAGACATGACGCAGCAGGAAATTGCCGATCTTTGCGTGAGTTCACTCGCCCATGTGCTGCGAGTCGGCAAGGAACGCATCGACCGCAAGACGAAATTCAACCGGCTGGGGCTGGATTCGGCGATGGTCGTCTATGTGATGATGGAGCTCGAGGAGAAGCTGGACCTCGAGTTGACCACGGACGATTTCTACGACTACCCGACTGTCGATGAATTGTCTGTTTACCTCGCCAAGCTGCGCGCCGCGCGCAACGCCGCGTGAAGCGCGGCTCACACCCTCCGATATCCCATGGACCGCTTCTCCTCGCTTGTCGCCCTGCTCGCAGAACGAGCGCGGTCGCAGGGAAATGAGCGTGCCTACGCCTTCCTCGGCGATCGCGGCACTGAAGAAGCCGCGCTGACTTATGGTGAGTTGCACCACGCCGCGCAAGCCCTCGCCGCACGGCTTGCCGCGTTGGCACAACGCGGCGACCGCGCCGTGTTGGTGTTCCCGCCCGGGCTGGAATTCATGGTGGCGTTTTTCGGCTGCCTGATCGCCGGGATCATCGCCGTGCCGATGATGATGCCGCGCCGGAACAGCGCGCGCGATTCCAGCGCAGCGATCCTTGCGAATTGCGAGCCCGTGATCGCACTCACCACATCCGCCTTTGCGCTGCGCGGCGATCTCAAGGCGCGCTTTGAGCGCGAAGGCCTGCAATGGCTCGCGGTCGACCTCGATGCGGATGGACCTCACGACGCCGGCGCGCCGCTGCCCGATTCCGATGCCATCGCGTTCCTGCAATACACTTCGGGCTCGACCTCGGACCCGAAAGGCGTCGCCGTCAGCCACTCCAATTTGCTGGCCAATCTCGAGATGATCCGCCTCTCGCTCGGCAACACCAGCCGGTCGACCTATGTCAACTGGGTGCCGCTCTACCACGACATGGGGCTGATCCTGAACGCATTGCAGGCGTTCTATGTCGGGGCACCTTGCGTGCTGCTGGCGCCGAACGGTTTCATGCAGCGCCCGCTGAACTGGCTGCGTGCTATCCATACGTACCAGGCCGAAGTCGCCTGCAGTCCCAATTTCGGTTACGACCTCTGCGTCAGACGCCATCGGCCTGAACAGATGGAGGGCATCGATCTCTCCAACTGGAAGATCGCACTGAACGGCGCCGAGCCGGTTCGCGCGGAGACCATCGCCAAATTCATCGAAACGTTCGCGCCGCATGGCTTTCGCGCCAATGCGGCGTTTCCGGCCTATGGCATGGCGGAAGCGACGCTGTTGATCTCCGGCGGCCGCCGCGGCGCTGGCCATATCACGCGCACGGTGAGCCAGGCCGCACTGCAGGCGCATCATGTTGCCCCGCCGGCAGACGATGCCGACGCGCAGACGCTGGTCGGCTGCGGACGCGCGCTCGAAGGCGAGCGGATCGCCATCGTCGATCCCACCCATCTCCGCCGCCTGCCCGCAGGCCAGGTCGGCGAGATCTGGGTCAATGGGCCGAACGTCGCGCGCCGCTATTTTCGCAATGAAGCGGCAACAAGCGGCGGCCTGCATGCGAGGATCGACGGCGAGGATCAAGCATCATGGCTGCGCACCGGCGATCTCGGCTTCCTCGATGCAACAGGCGAATTGTTCGTCACCGGGCGCATCAAGGAGCTGATCATCATCCGCGGCATCAACCATTATCCGCAGGATATCGAGCAGACCGTGCAGCGCCTGCATCCCTCCCTGCGTCAGAACGGCGGCGCCGCATTTTCGGTGCCCGACGAGAACGGCGGGGAGCAACTGGCAATCGTGCAGGAGATCGAGCGTACCGAGCGCCACAAGATCGATGCGGAAGAGCTGAAAGGCCTGATCCGCGAGGGCGTCACCGACCAGCATGAATTGTTCGCGCGCCACATCGAGCTGATCCGCCCGGGCGCGCTGCCGAAAACCACCAGCGGCAAGATCCAGCGCGCCCTCGCACGAAAGCTCTGGCTCGACGGACGGCTCGATATGCTCAGCGACAAGGGCGCGGATTGATCGCGGCGACCTTCGCGCGACGGCAGGTTAGCTGCGCGGCATGACGACGGTGGCTCGGGTGCGGGTGCTGGCCTCGTAAGCCGATAGTGTCAGCTCTCGTTCGATGGCATCGCGCATCGCCTCCATGGTCCCTTGGCGCAAGCGCTGCTTGGCGGTCGCATGGGACGGCTTGTGGATGTTGCGAAGCATGGCGATCATCGCATCGAGCGTTGGACCGATCAATTTCGGCTCGACGACACGGTCGAGAAAGCCTGCAACAAGCGCTTCATCGGGCTCGTACATTTCGCCAAGCGTCGCCGTGCGGCTGAGCCAGGCGGGCTGAACGCGGCTCCGTGCAAGCTCGATGGCGAAGCCGGGCGGTGAGATGCCGATGGCAACTTCGTTCAGGCCCATGCGATATGGTCCCCTTGCTCCAAGTCTTACGTCGCACGCGAGCAGCAGGAACGTTCCCATCGGGAAGGCGTGCCCCTCCATGACGCCGATGGTCGGAAGCGGAAATGACATCAGGCGCAATGCAAGCTCGGCGCCCGCCCTTACCATTTCCAGGCTGCCTCGCGCATCTCCTGCCTGGAAGATCTTCAGGTCGAAGCCTGCGGAGAAAATACCCGGGCGGGTCGAGCGCAGCACCACGATGTCAGCGCCGCGCTCGGCGCGATCGAGCGCCGCAGCGATCTCAGCCAGCATTGCCAAAGACATGACATTGACTTTTCCGTCATCGAGGTTGATCCGCGCAACCCCTTCCGCCACCTCGCAGCCGACCCTCTGAGTCATTGACCTCTCCTTGGGCCTCTCCTTGCCCGTTACGGCTCGACTGTGCGAGGCTGATGTAGACCAATCAATATAGTCCGTGTGCCATTGGGAGACTTCCATGCCGGCCGTTCCGAGGCATCGCCAACCGATCATCAACGCCGCAGTCACGCTGTTCCGGCGGCAGGGATTTGCACGCACCGGATTGAATGACATTGTCGACACCAGTGGCGCACCCAAGGGGTCGCTTTATCACTACTTCCCCTTCGGAAAATCCTCCATCGCCGTGGCCGCGGTTGAGGAAGCGGGCACACGCGTGGCCTCGACCCTCGAAAAGCTGGCCGCGGAGTGCGGTTCGACCGGCGAACTCCTGCGCGCACACGCCCGGCTTCTGGTCGGCTGGATGCGCAGCTCGGGATTTCGCAACGGCTGTCCGATCACTACCGTGCTGCTGGAACTGGCGCCGCACGAACGCGCGGTCACCGACGCCGGACGCAAGGCTTATGCGGCGCGCATATCGACCTGAGCCGGAAGCTGGTCGAGGATGGATTCATCAGGACGCGTGCGGACGCATTGGCCGTGCTTTGCACCTCAGCGCTCCAAGGCGCGCTGATCCAGGCGCGCGTCGAGCGCAGTGGCAGGCCGATCGAAGTCACGGCGGCGGAGCTGGCGCGGCTATTGGAAGCGGAAACGAAAGAGTGATGTGCTATGGCGATCACGCCTTCTCAAGCCTGAACATCGGCGCGTAGCTCGGCTGGATGGTGAGACGCCCGACCGGCATGACCGGACGCTCGTCCTCGATCGCGAAGGTGAAGCGGTGCAGGATGGTCGCCAGCACGATCTGCGCCTCGTAGAGCGCGAAGGCCGCGCCGATACAGATGCGCGGGCCGGCGCCGAACGGCATGTAGGCGCCGCCCGACGTCCAGGGCGATGACTGCCCGGCAAAGCGGTCGGGCATGAAGGCGGTCGGATGCTGCCAGTGCTTGCGATGGCGATGCAGCACCCAGGGCGCGACATATACTTGAACGCCGCGCCGCACCGGCTCGCCCAGGATCAAATCATCCTCGACCGGCTCGCGCACCAGGATGGGAGCCGGCGGATAAAGCCGCATCGCCTCCAGCAGCACCAGCCGCAGGCGCGGCCAATGGTTGAGATCGTCGAGACCCGTGACCCGTTCGGGCGGAAACGCGGCCACCTCGGCACGCAGCCGCGATTGCTCGGCGGGATCGAGCGTGAGCAGATACGAGGCCCAGAACAACAGGCGCGCCGTGGTCTCGTAGCCCGCAAAAATCATGGTCGCGCATTGATCGCGTATCTCATCGTTGGAGAGCGCCTCCCCGCTCTCGGGATCGCGCACCGCGATCAGGAGATCGAGCAGGTCGCGATGAGCTGCATCGTGCGGCGCTTTTCGTCGCGCGGCGACCAGCTCGTCGACGGCTGCAAACCATCGCTTCTGGAACGCGCGTCGCCGCCCCAACGTGAAGGCAAACGACGTCTCGGATGTCGCAAAGGCGTCGAACAGCTGCGGGCGGCCGGGCCCGGTAATATAGTGGCGGACATGGCTGCCGATGCGATCGCGCTCCTCCTGCTTCGGCAGCGAGAACAGCGCGCGCAACACCGCGTTCAGAGCCGCAACCTGGTACGCATCGGAAAGATCGGCGCTGGCCTGCCCTTCCAGATCACGGACCAGATCATTGGCGGCCGCGATGAAGTGAGGAAAAAGGATGCTCACCTGTCGCGGCGAAAACGGCGGCGACAGCAGGCGGCGTTGCCGGCGCCACTCGCCGCCTTCGGCGAGAAAAACACCCTGGCCGACCAGCGCGCGCATGATGCGCGCCGTCATGCCCGGGCGAACATAATTCGCCGCGTTCGTCGCCATCATGTAGCGAACGCCCTCGGGGTCGTTGACCAGAACGCTCTCGATGCCGAGGGCCTTGTTGCGGCTGAAGGCCGTATCGAAGGCATAATCGGGGAATATCGCGAGGCTGTTGCGGATACTGCCCAGAAGGAGTTTTAACGGAGGCAGGTCCTTCGGATGGACGGGCGGAGCCGGCGGAACGACGAAAGATGTCTTGTCGAGCATGGCAGATCCGGCGCAATTGAACTTCTCTGGTTTTTGATGTGCCAGAGCCGGCAGCCGATGTATTGAACGGATTGGACATCACGCGTCGATGCCGAAAGGTACGTCAGGAAGCACGGCCATGACTTCGACGACTACCACTTCGACGACTGCCACCTCGACGACCACCTCCGAGATCCTATGGCCGCGTCCGGCGAGTGCGGGCTGCGTCTTCTGCACCATCGTCCGCGATACACGCGGCTGCGCGCTCGATCAGGCCCAAAGGTTCAATTTCTTCCCGGCGTCGCCACTCTGCTGCGTGACCTTCGTGCTCGCGGGCGAATTTCGCGTGGTTGACCGGCCGGAGGCGATGGAGCGTCCCTGGACAGGGCCAAAACTGCCCGGCATGGCCTTCTCCGGAGCGCAGCTCGGACCACTCATCACCTGGAATCCCGGTGAGACCCACGCAATCGTGATCACGTTCTATCCCGATGCGTTCTCTGCCATGACGGGACTCGACCTCAGCTCCTTCACCGGGCGCATCGTGCCGGCCGAGGAGGCTCTGCCGCCATCGGTCCTTGAGCCCTGCCGTGGCTTCTTCGCTGCCGTTCCCTGCGAAGGGATCGAACGAAGTCTTGCGATCCTCGAGCACAGGATCGAGACGCTGTGGGCGGACATGCGGCCAGCCGAGGCGAAGTCGGCGAAATGGATCGAGGAATGGCGCAAGAGCGTGGTGCAGAGGGCCGCGCAAACCGGATCGGGGCGCAGCACGCGGCAGATCGCCCGGCGGGTCAAAGCATGGACCGGGATCAACGAGCGGGACCTGCAGGGCCTCGGCCACACCGAGCAGCTCTATGCCAAGCTGCATGCGGCGCTCGAAGAGGGCGATGTCGACTGGGCCGGTCTGGCCGCCGCGTCAGGCTTTGCCGACCAGGCCCACATGATCCGGCAGATGCGCCGCCACACCGGCTTCACGCCCGAGCAGTTGCGCCAGAGCGCCGCCAGCGACGAAGCGTTCTGGGGTTACCGCCTGCTCGGGCAATATTTCGAGATGCCCGAAGACCGGTAGATTTCGGCCGCTGGGTACTGGCCCGGCAAAATAGCCAAAACTGGCAGTTTTAATCAGGCCAGATCGCGACTATCTGTGGAGCGATACGGAGAACCACCATGTACACGCCCCCGGCGTTCAAGGACGATGATCTCGACAGCATCCGCGCTACCATCCGCGCGGCGCGTCTTGCCAATCTCGTCACGGCGACCGCGGACGGCCCGATCGCAACGCCGCTTCCGCTCTTTCTCGACGAGAGCGAAGGCGAGCGCGGCGTGCTGTACGGGCACGTGGCGAAAGCCAATCCGCAATGGCGCGCAGCCCCGATCGGCGACGCTTTGGCCATCTTCATGGGGCCGGAGGCTTACGTCACGCCGTCCTGGTATGCGACCAAGCAGGAGACCGGAAAGGTGGTGCCGACCTGGAACTACATCGCCGTCCACGCCTATGGACCGGTGGAGTTCTTCGAGGAAGCAGAGCGCCTGCTCCAGGTCGTCACGCGCCTGACGAACAGGCACGAGCAATCCCGTGCCGAGCCCTGGGCGGTCAGCGATGCGCCCGGCGATTTCGTTGCCGCACAATTGCGCGGCATCGTCGGCCTGCGCATTCCGGTGACGCGGTTCGAGGGCAAGCGCAAGATGAGCCAGAACCGCCCTGAGACGGATCGCGTCAGGGTAGCCGCCGGCCTTGCAGCCAGTGACAATCCGCAGGACCGCGAAGTGGCTCCCCTGATTCCGCTTCCGGGCTGACGGTTAGGGCGCGATGGCTCTGCGGAACAATCATTGTAGCCCGCATGAGCGCAGCGATATGCGGGACCTTCCCCGGGTCTCGCTTCGCTCACCCGGGCCACGATCAATTTAGAAATCGATCTGCGCTGCTTCACCGTCGCGCAGGCTCGCCGTGATGCCGGCCGCGATCCTGGCGGCGATGTTCGAGCGATAATGAATATAGTCGATGAAATTGGCTCGGTCGCGCGTCAAGGCATTGTCGATGCGATAATTGATGAAGTTGCTGTGCGGCCGGCCCGCGATGGTGCGCTTTAAGGCGGCGTTGCACGCCTTGCGATCCGCAGCTTCCGGCGTGCCCGGCTGCGCCACCGTGGAAGCGACCGTCGGCGGCACCAGCACGACGACTGGAACATCGCCCGGAAGCTGCTTGATCACCTCGTCGAGCTTCGACACCCAGGGAAGGACATCGCGTAGCGCCGCGCTCTCGGCCGGCAGCGGATCGGCCGGACGGTTCGTGTCGCGGAACTCACCGATCGGCCAGGTGTCCTCGGAATCGAAGGTGCCGGTGGGATCGCTGCGCTGGCGCTTGCCGAGCCCGATCTGCACGCGCTGGATCGCGTGCTCGATCGCCGCCCCCGAGAACAGCGCCCCGGCATAGACAAACCGGCTTCTGCCATAGAGCCAACAGGGAAACGGCCGCGGCTTGTTGTTCTGCTCGTGCACGCACCAGGACGGATCGGCCCCGATCACCAGCGCACCGACATGGCCGTGGTGCCGCAGGAAGAAATCCAGCACCGCAAGCTCCTCGCGGGGACTGCCGCCCACGACGGACAATTGCACGAAGTGCAACCCCGTGGCTTGCGACAACGCGGTCGGATTGATCAGGAGCGCGGTCGAGTTGCCGATGATCGCCGAGTCGAAGCTGGCATCGCGTGCGCGGCTTGCGTTGGCCGTCAGCGTGTTGCGGTCGGCGACGCCGTTGATGCCGAACAAGCCGAACTTGCCGCTGTCATAGGGATCGACCGCGATCGTGAAGGCGAACAGCAGGGATGCGCAGATCGCGAGCGTGACCAGGCACGCGCGCAGGCAGCGGCTCCAATCGGTCGTGTCGTCAGAAGTTGAAATAGCCGAATCCGGCAACGTTGCGTTCTCCGAGATCGAGCAGAATGACAAACAGGGTAAAACCGCCCAGCACGAACAGCCAGGGCCGCGGCCGTTTCGTCAGCCAGGCGATGATGTCCTGGCTCGCCGGCAACAGGAAGGCGATCAGCGGCACGACGGCGAGCGACAGCAGGTGCTTGCCACGGTCCAGATTGAGGGCGTAGCCGAGCCCCTGGAAGATGTTCAGCGCAGCTTCGAGCGACGTGGCGCGGAAGATCACGCCGGTCAGCAGCACGAATATCACCGTCAGCGCCCAGCCGAACAGCGCCGGCATCCGCGGACCGTGGCGGCGCCAGAGCGCGGCCACGACCAGCGCAACGCCATGCAGCGTGCCCCAGAGGATGAAGGTCCAGTTTGCCCCATGCCAGAGGCCGCAGAGGATCATGGTGATCAGCATCGCCGCCTGCGATTGCAGCGGCAGGAATCGCCGCGGCAGGACGCGCGCATTGACCAGCGGGAAATAGACGTAGTCGCGCAGGAAGTTCATCAGCGTGATGTGCCAGCGCCGCCAGAAATCCTGGATGCTGGTGGCGTGGAACGGCGCGTTGAAATTGAACGGCAGCTTGATGCCGAACAACAGGCCAAGCCCGATCGCGATGTCGGAATAGCCGGCGAAGTCGAACAGGATCTGGATGTTGAAGGCGAGCGCAAGCCAGGCGTCGCCATTGGTGACCACGCCAACCTGCGCCTGCAAATAGACCGGATCGATGTTGTGCGCGATGCGGTCTGCGAGAAAGATCTTCTCGACTAGACCAATGGTGATGAAACAGATCGCGACCGCGAACTCGCGCTGCCAGCCCGGCACATAAACCTTGCGGCCGAACTGCTCCATCACCTCCGACCAGCGCACCAGAGGACCGGCGAGGAGCTGCGGGAAGAACGCGATGTAGAGCGCGTAGCGGTCGAACGCATAGAGCGGCGCCCGGCCACGCCGAAGATCGACCAAATACATGATGTGGTGGAAGGTGAAGAAGGAGATGCCGAGTGGCAGCACGATATCGAGATGCGGCACCGGCTCGCCCGCGAGCCAGCCAAGATTGGACGCAACGAAATTGGTGTATTTGAAGAAGCCGAGAACCAGCAGATTGAGCACGATCGCCGCCAACGGGATCGCGCGCAGCTTGAACCGCCCGAATGCGAAAGCAGCACACCAGTTGATCGTGATCGAGGCGATCAGCAGCAGCACATAGGGCGGATTGCCGTAGGCGTAGAAGGCGAGCGACAGCAGCACCAGCACGCCGATGCGGGCTTGTGGATAGGGGTCCGCCAGCCGGAAGATCAGCAACGACGCGGGCAGGAACACCAGCAAAAACGGGTAGTCGTTGAAGAGCATGGTGCCTTACGCCGATCCCGATCCGTCGCCCGACAGTATATCAGACCGAGCCGGTCTCGAGGTCGGCCGCCGCGCCGGAGGCCGAACGCCGCGCGCGGCCGGCGATTTTCTCAGGCGATGGAACCTTGACGTTCCATGCCAGTCCCAGCGCCGCGAGCAGACGGATGAACAGGAAGCCGGGATCGAACTGGAACCAGCGCAGCCCGAATGCGGCTGAATAGGGAAAGGCGTGGTGGTTGTTGTGCCAGCCCTCACCCCAACCGAACCACGCCATAATGGCGAGATTGCCGCTGTGATCGTCGCGGGTGACGTAGGGGCGCCGACCGAACGTATGCAGCACGGAATTCAGCGCCGACATGGTCTGCTCGACCACGAACATCCGCACCACGCCGCCCCACAGGAAACCGGTGATGGCGCCCCAGAGGCTGCCACTCACCAATCCGCCGATGGCGGTGGGAACGAGCAGGCCGAGCAGCACCCAGACGTAATAGAGGCTGTTCACCTTCACCAGCGTGCGCGCCGCCATCAGGTCTGGCACGTAGTGGGCGACGTTCGGATAATCATGTTCGATCATCCAGGTCAGGTGCGCGTGCAGGAAGCCGCGCAGCCGGCCGCCGAAGCCGCGGCCGTGCAGGTTCGGCGAATGCAGGTCGCCTTCGTGATCGGACAATTCGTGATGGCGCCGGTGCATGGCGGCCCAGGAGATCATCGGCCCCCTGCCCGCCATCGATCCCATGATAATCAGCAGCGAGCTGACGGCCGTGCTGGTCGTAAAGGCCTGGTGGGTGAAGAGACGGTGATAGCCGACCGTCAGCCCAAGGCCGGTGACGAGCCACAGGCCGAAGAACAGGCCAAGCTCAAGCGTGCCGATCGGGCGATAGAACAAGAGACC
>Ga0210410_10000783_pt1 | contig 32381 bp, 34 predicted proteins | sample IncBWC4MmetaG_FD_161058 | JGI IMG/M metagenome (GOLD analysis project Ga0210410, IMG submission 161058) | Forest soil microbial communities from Barre Woods Harvard Forest LTER site, Petersham, Massachusetts, United States - Inc-BW-C-4-M | ecosystem: Environmental > Terrestrial > Soil >...
CGAATGCAACTTGTGTTATACCGAGTCCCGAACTTCCCACGCTCGGCGCACTAGCGCTGGGCGCACCCGGACTCTCGATCTGGCGGAAGGAACAACCAGCAGCACAGTAGAACGGTCATCTCTTCGCGTTTGAGGGAGCAACTCATGAGACGTACTTCCAAAACACCCAGCCACTTCCCACCTTCAACCCATCAACGACTCAACATGTATGCAATGTCGGCTACGGCAGCAGCGGTGGGGACGCTGGCTTTGACGCGGCGTGCCGAGGCTCGGATCATCTATACGCCTTCCCACGTCAGAATTTCGCAGAACAGCACCATCCCTTTGGATCTCAACCACGACGGGATCAGCGATTTCTCCTTTAGTGACTTTTACGCGGGCTGGACGAACAGCGGAGTAGGAGCCTTGGTCTTGAAGGGCGCCCCAGGGAACGGGTTCTGGGCGAGCACCAACTCCGCCGCTGCTCTCCCGGCTGGAGTTCGGGTCGGACCGAAGGGGCAATTCCGGGGGTATGGAGCCATGGCCAATATGTTTCAGACATTCGGAAGTTTCGTGAGCTGGGGCCCGTGGGTGAACGTCAAGCGTCGTTATCTCGGGCTCAAGTTTTCCATCAGGGGAAAGATTCACTTCGGCTGGGCTCGACTGAACGTGACAAACGGACATGGCGGATTCTCCGGCACGATCACCGGGTACGCCTATGAGACCATCCCGAACAAGGCCATCATCACGGGGAATACTCATGAACCGGATGACCAGCAGCAATCAGTTTCCGCGTGCCTAGCGTTGCACAGTGAAGAGCCAACCATGCTCGGGGTGTTGGCTCTGGGAGCACCGGGACTCTCGATCTGGCGGCGAAAGGAGCCCGTAGGCAGTACGCAGTAAACTTGTTTGATGACGTTGCTTCACACAGGTTTGAGGAAATATGAGGCCAAAAAATGAGGTATAGATTCTTGCAGTGTTCCGTTCTGGTCGGTTTTTTGGTGTGCATGTCGGGTGTTCGGGGCTATACGCAGGATTCTTCGGGTGGCACCGTCTACTTACTCACTGATCTCGGCACGCTGGGCGGCACCTATACTTACGCTAACTCAATCAACTCACTGGGGCGCGTGACCGGTAGCGCCGAAACAGCCTCCGGGGCACAACATGCTTTCTTCTGGAATGGCAAAATGCGCGACCTGGGTGTGCCAACTAAGTTCGCTATGAACGAAGGCGACGGCATCAACGGGCATAATCATGTAGCCGGATGGGCAGCAGGAAACTCGCAGGACGCATTCTTGGACGCCCATGGGACGTTCACGGATTTGGGCATCGGAATCGGCCGACTGGAGGAGACCAGACCGATTTTGGTCTTTCTATGGCGATGAACGGAGATACGCTTCTGGTGGGATCGAGTACCTATCCTGGCGAAGCGTACGTCTTTACCAAACCAGCCCGCAGCATCTGGACGGGACGCTGAGTCTGCACTACGGACCGCACTGCCTGGGCCGTTCTGATGCGAGCGGATCGCCCCATCCCCGCCCGAACCCGGCAGCTTCTACGATGCCGGGCAGGGGAAGGGGAACTGCCCCCTTCCCCTGCAACCCCATCCCCAAAACCAACCCCACGGCTGCGATGAGGCCACAACCGTGAATCTAATACCGGACATTTCACTTGCTACAAAAACCGGACATTTTAACTTGCTAACAACAGAACAAAACGCGATCTGGATTATTTTCTTGTCCAAGGATTGGACAGCGTTATCCACACGTCGATACACGCATGCAACTCTTGTGCTTCGTGAACGTCCCACCCTCTTTAGGTGGCGTAACATCCCCACTGGTGAAACATCGCGATTTCACTCAATGACCTTGCCCGGCACCTTTCCAAAGTGCAAAATCCCAAAGGGGGGCGAAAAGTGGAGATTGCGCTTCGAACAGCGTGCAGTCAAGGGTCCGTCTTCGCCCGCGACCTCTATTTCGAGACCATGCGTGCAATGATAGAACGTCTTTTCGGCTGGGATCAGGCGCGGGAGGAGAGGAACTTTGCTGCGTTCTTCAAGGTTGACGAAGTCAGGATCATAACCGCCGACGACCAGGATGTGGGTTGGATTCAAGAGCAAGTCGAAAACAGGATGATCAACCTCGGCTCTTTCTACGTGATGCCCGCGATGCAAGGGCGCGGTATCGGGACGAAAGTTCTGAACATACTTTTGGCGCGGGCCGCTGATCAATCAAAGCCATGACGCTGGCGGTTGTAAAGATAAATCCCGCCCGCTATTTTTACGAGAAGCGCGGATTTCGGATCACCCACGAAGATCAGCACAAGTTCTACATGAGAACCGACCCAGGTGGACCTGGCATGGACAACTGACGATAAATCGCGTGGCTGTTGAAAAAGCCCTCAACAGAACGGCTTTTCATCTGCGAGCGCTGCCGTCGCCGGGTTTCTTGTTTCCGTTCGACTAAGTGGTGGCCTGCCAACCACGGGCCTTAAACATGGGTGCGCTCTTCACAAAGTCATAAGGAGTCGCCTCCGGCTTCACGGATGACCTTTCGTTACCTTCGTGTGTGTTTTGTCATAGACACCCCGGCAAACGCAGCGTGAAATCAAAGTGTGCGTTCGGCGTGACTCGAGATTAAGCGATGGCGCTGAAGCTCGTGAAACCCCGAAGAATTTTGCTCGCCAACACCACGAATAGCGTCGTACCGTAGCGTGGATTCCGACCTGTTGCGATGATCACGAAAATCGAACGTTTGATCAAACCCGGCGAGGATCAATGCCGTTCCCATCCGGCATCGGCGCACGAGATCGTACGCCGAACTGAGCGGGACGAATTGTCGTCAAACGCGGCCGCAGTTAAGGCCTGGGACTGGCGCGTTATACCGCTCCATAAGCAGTTGTTGCTTGGGTTGTTCTTTTTAGCCGCATTCCTGATTTCGGACGGGTCATCGACAGCATCCCAGGGGTGGGAGGGGGCGCCTCCCTGGTATCTGCCCGTGGGACTGAGCCTGGCACTGCTTTTGTGTGGAGGAAGGCGCTACGTCCCCGCAGTGTTCATCTCCAGCGTGGTTGCAGCGTTAGTGAACTACCACCGGCCGATTCTTTCCTGGTGCGGAATACCTGGCTCCATTGCGATATATCTCGGCTATATGGGCGGAGCGGCGATACTAAGAGGGCGATGGCGCATTGATTTAAGCCTTGGGACTCTGAACGACGTCGGGCGATACATCGTCATTTCTCTCGGCGCAGCAATCTTCAGTGCAGTAACCGGAATGATGACTCTTCTGGGAGATGGTAGGATTTGTCGATCCGACGCTCTCGGAACAACCATAGAATGGTGGGTCAGTGATGGGCTGGCGATCATCGCCTTCACTCCTTTCTTGCTGGTGCATGTGGCACCGCTCGTGCGTCGCTGGTTGAGCTCAGGACGCGGGGTTCGTCAATCAACGGCTCGAAGAGATCGCTTTTCGACGGCTGAGATCCTCGAACTGACGGCACAATGCGGATTCGTTGTATTCGCCATCTGGTTTGTCTTCGGTTATGCGCCGGCGATTCCCTATCAACCTCTTTATCTGTTGTTCGTCCCGGTCATCTGGGTTGCGGTTCGGCGTGGTCTACCGGGGGCCGTCCTGACCACATTCGCCATCAGTGTCGGGATGACGTTTGCAGCCTGGATCACTCAGGCGCATCGAGGGTCGCTCCCCAGACTGCAACTCGCCATGTTAGCGCTAGGACTGACGGGTCTCTGCCTGGGAGCGGTGGTGACCGAGCGAAAGCGGGTCGAGTCGGCCGTTCGCAAGTCCGAGAGACGCTATCGCCTTCTGTTTGAGCGCAACCTGGCGGGCGTCTTTCGCGCCACGTTCGCAGGGTACGTACTGGAGTGCAATCAAGCCGCCGCTTACATGTTTGGTTATGACTCGCCGGAGGAAGTCCTGGACCTCCCGGTGGCCAATCTATATGACACGGCCTCCGATTGGGAATCGCTTCTGACAAAACTCAAACCCGAGAAAAGCGTTACAAACCACGAGATGAGGTTTCGACGTAAGAACGGTGATTCCGCCTGGGCGATGTTAAATGTAAGTCTCATCGACGACGACTCAGGCATCGCCAATATTGAGGGAACGTTAATCGATATCACCGAGCGTAAGGTTGCTGAGGAACGAGTTCAATCCCTAGCCTACTATGATGCTCTGACGGGACTCCCGAATCGGATTCTTCTGCGCGATCGATTGTCCAAGGCGCTTTCCACTGCCCGGCGGCAGAATCACAAGGTTGCACTTCTGTTCCTTGATCTCGACCGCTTTAAGATAGTGAACGACTCCCTCGGGCACGCGGTGGGCGATCTCCTTCTGCAAGAAATCGCAGTGCGGCTTAAGAGCGTTGCGCGTGAAGAGGACACAATCGCCCGATTGGGAGGAGATGAATTCCTAATCGTGCTCACAAATATTAAGGATATCCCGGGCGCTGCAGTCGCAGTTGAGCGGTTTATGGATGCGATGACTGCCGAATTCGTCCTTCAAGGGCACTCCTTTAACATCAGTTGCAGCCTGGGCATCAGCATTTTCCCGGAGCACGGTGAGGACAGCGAAACCCTAATCAAGAATGCCGATGCTGCGATGTATAGCGCCAAGGAGGGTGGACGGAACAATTTTCAGTTTTTTACTGCGGACATGAACGCTGAGGCTGTGAAGCGATTGGCCTTAGAGAACGGCCTGCGGTCGGCACTGGAGAGGAAGGAACTCTTTCTCATGTACCAACCGCAGATGGATATTGTCACCGGAAAGATCACCGGGTTGGAGGCACTCCTCCGATGGCAACATCCGGAATTGGGCGTCGTGCCACCCGATCAATTCATCGGAATTGCCGAGAACACCGGCATGATCCTGCCAATAGGCGAATGGGTACTCAGGACAGCCTGTTCTCAGGCGCGGAAATGGCAGGATGAAGGTCTGGGGCCGGTGCAGGTCGCCGTAAACGTCTCAGCGGTCCAGTTTCGTCAAGAGGGCTTCTGCCAGCTCATCAGAAAAGTGCTCCATGAGACGGTCCTGGCTGCGCACTATCTTGAATTGGAACTCACAGAAAGCCTCTTGCTAGCGAACGCAGACGTGACTCTCTCAGTTCTTCAGGAATTAAAGGCAATGGGGTTGACACTCGCGATTGACGACTTTGGAACCGGGTATTCCAGCTTCAGCTACTTGAGACAATTCCGGGTCAGCAAGCTCAAAATCGACAGGTCGTTTATTCGAGATGTCGCCCTTAACCCTGATGATGCGGCGATCACAACCGCAATCATCAGCATGGCAAAGAACCTGAATCTCAAGGTGATTGCCGAAGGGGTCGAAAACGAAGCGCAACTGTCATTCTTGCGGGCACATCAGTGTGACGAGATCCAAGGCTACTACTTCAGCAAACCTTTAACCGTTGACAGAGTTGCGGACAAGTTGCGAGGCGATGCTCCTCACGCGAATTCTGAGCGAATTGTGGTCACGCCCGAGGAGAGTGGCTTAGACGCTCAAAGTAACATGGCGATTGTGCTGACATCGCATTGCTGACTCTCTGGAACTGCGCTGTCGATGGTACCCATCAACGGAGTTGCTTCTGCGGGAGCGGCCAACTGTTCAAAGAAAGCCCTGTTATCGCCTCATGCAGCACCTGACCAGGGAATTCTGACGCTGCTTGAACAGTTGCTTTGTACAGAGGGGTGTTTTCTTGGGAGCAGCTCGTGTCTATCAGTATTCCCAGCAAAGGTACTTGCGTGCGGTCTTTTATTCCAAGACCCTTATTGGCGGCCTCCTGTTGTTTAAGGCCACAAGATCAGACGACGCTATGTCCGACACCGGCTTGCCGTGCTCATCGTTCGCGAAGAAGGCGACATTGACCTTGGGCCCTTCAACGCCACCTGGCTCCGATTGCCCGACTGCAAGACATAAGAATCCGAAGGTGATGATGAGAAGAAGGTATGATTTCGGCATAGCTGTTCCAATGAAAGTCTATATGCGATGAGTTACCCCGACAACAAGCTGTCGTTAACAGATGGGATGAGAATGCCGGTCTCCGGCGAGATGCGATACGCTCCCAAGTTATCGACGCGCTCGAAGCGCAAGAGATAAAGGAGACCGGCAATGAAGAAGATTAGCACTGTAGCCACCAAGCAGAGCAAGAATTTTCGCGAGCAGAAACTGACGATCGGTTTGGATCTGGGGGATCGATCGAGCTGGTATTGCGTGTTGGATGAAGGCGGTGAAGTACTGCTGGAACAAAAGCTAGGCACGACTCCGAAAGCGATGAAAGAAGTGTTCGGAGGAATGGCGCGGAGTCGGATGGCGTTGGAAACGGGAACGCATTCGCCGTGGGTGAGCCGGGTGTTGAGCGAGTTGGGGCACGAAGTGATTGTGGCGCATGCGCGCAACGTGCGCTTGATTGGGGAGAGTCGACGGAAAGATGATCGGATGGATGGGCGAACGCTGGCCCGGCTGGCGCGGATCGATCCCCGGTTGCTGGCGCCGGTGCAACATCGCAGTTCTTGCCTCGTCTTTCCGCTGGCATCCGGATGTTTTCGACCGGATTTCTTGTTAGAAATCCGTATTCGACGGCGGAACGCAACACGCTGGAAAGCACGTCTCGTATCTTGTCCCGCGACTCGTGTGTTAGCTCGGATGTTGCCATGTTGGAAAAATATCTCTGAACTGATAGCGGGGTGAGATCGCGCAATGAGAGCTCGCCGAACGTGGGAAGAAGATAGTTCTCTAGAATCCCTTCTGAACCAGATGCGCGACATTCGGTTTTCAACGTTTTCTCTGCTTGTGTTGGCCACAGCTCTCGCCATTCCTGTACTTGTGGCGGCGCAAGACAACAGTAGCCAGAACGATGCACCTACTGTCTTGTCGCATGGCATTGCGCGCTAGCAGAAGCCGCCCATGACGATCACCGTGATTGGTTTCACGAACGCCAGCGTGGGGATGCAAATGAAAGGGTTTCCCTGCATGGGTGGCACAACCGGATGCGCTGACCAAACTCCAGGGACGATCGCTCTATCGGCGCCGATGGCCGTCGTGATGAAGGGCTCAAAAGTTACCTACACGTTTGAATTCGAGGATGTGTCTTACACTGGCCCGTGCAGCCTTAGCTTCGTCCTCGTGGACGGAGCAACCAAGCTAGACGCAGGGCATTACGACTTCCCCGCAGGGTGCACAGCTAACACCGCTTATTTTGCCTCCTTCGACCGAGTACTCAGGAGCAAGATGAAGATGGGCATTGGCACGTTGAAAGGCTCCCTCAAGGCTGGGACGTACAAAGATGCCATAGCTCAGAACTTCTGCTATATGTGAACTCGGGCGCTCGCACGCTACGCGGACCCGAAGCCGGTCACGCTATTTCCTAATGAGTGGTTAGGTGGGATCAACAGCAATAACTGCCCTGAGGGAGGTTGCGGCACCGTCTTCGAGATCACGCAGTAACCTTGTGCAAGCTGGTGTCCCTCAGCAACTTCCGTTAACAGGCCAGCATGATCGGGAATCCTGTCACAACCAAGCATGAAAACAGGTCCCAAACCACCTACCTGTTTTGCGATGGGTTACGGCTCTTCCTCTAGGGAGGCCAATACACTCATTGACGCCGACCGTAGGGTCAATGAGTGTAACCGGGATTTAACGCCAGTTGAGACCGTGGACGCCGCTGCGAACTCACGGCTTTCATTGACGGGGTATAGGGGCACGAGGGGAAAATGCTACACCTGTGGAATCGGTATCAGGCTGCGGACAACAGGGTCGAAAACGGTGCGGCGAAGGAGATTTTGAGCGTAATCGCGATCTCACAACAGTGAAGAATTGCCGTGGGTTGCGTAGAGGGCTTGAATGCGCGCTAGCTTCTCCAAGAAGTTTTCGTACATGCTCTCCGTAGCTTCAAATAATTTTTGACTAGTTGCCGCTCCAGCCGCCTTGCGGCGGCGAGCGTCGGCCAACGGGTTCCTACTTTTTCGGATCCGCTCCAATAAGCAGCAATTCTCCCGAATCAAATGCAGCGCGGGGTTGGGCTCAACAAATTGAAAGCCGTGGCGGAATGCGTTCCTGTCGCGGACTTCGTACGTGAAACGCTCGGGGCCAAAGAATGGGCTCCTCTTTCGGTGGATACTGTCACGGGTCCGCATGTAGGGAGTGATGCTCCGATCGGCTAGCCATTGCAGGAACTCGCCGTTCCCGTAGGTCGTATCGGCCGCCACCGATTCTGGCTCTTGTCCTTGCCATTGAGCGAAACGGGTGAGCATGTCTTGCGCGGCCACGGTTTCCTGACTCATGCGCGCCGCGGTTGCTTGTACTCCCACGATTACGCAACTGTGGTTGTCGACTAGATAGTTGTCGTAGTATCCCAGCCGCGCCGGTGTGCCCCCCTTGGTGGCGTAGGTGGAATCCGGGTCGGTGGTCGAAACCTTATCTTGCTCATGCACCGGCTCCTCCACCGGATTCTGCTCTTCCACTTCCCGCAGATACTGCCGCACGGTGTGGTGAACCTGGGCCGCTTCCGCTAACTGCTCCCGTGGAATGCGGCTCTCCTTCGCTGCATTGGCTTCCACGAAACTGCCGTCGACCGACAGGTGCTTGCCCTGCACCAGGCCCACGTCCACACACTGGCGCACGATCTGCTCGAACAACTGCTCGAACAGCTGCGATTCCTGAAACCGTCCATGGCGGTTTTTCGAGAACGTGGAGTGATGCGGAATCTCCTGATCGAAACCCAGACCGGTGAACCAGCGCCACGCCAGATGCATGCGCAGTTCCTCCACGCAGTTCCTCCACCAGCTTCCGCTCGCTGGTGATGCCGTATAAATAGCCGATCAGAAGAATGCGCAACAGAAGCTCGGGATCAATCGACGGTCGACCGGTTTCGCTGTAGCTGTCTTTCAATCGCTCGCGCACAAAGGCAAAGCTGATGTGTTTTTCGATGAGCCGCAGCAAATGATTTTCTGGAACTTGATCGTCCAGGCGGAAGTAGTAGAACAAAGCTTCGGAGCGGTCGTGTTGCCCCATCATGATCAGCAGGCCTCCGAGAATGGCGATCCACAGCATGGCAAAGCATTCCTCCTTACTTATTACCATGCTTCTGCCGCCATCCCATCGCCAATCACGGTGACTTTTTCAACACCCACGCGATGTTACGTCAACCAGCCTCATGAGCAACCGCCAACCCCACCGCTCTCATTGACTCGACCGTTCCAGAGACGTAGTTGGGCCTCGGTCCCCTACATTTCTACTTGGACGTGTTTAGGAGTATGGTCGGACCGCCGTCCGTCACGACGACAATATCGGGCTTGCTGTCACCGTTGAAATCGCTGGTTACCATCGGTCCTAACGGCGCTCCTCCCGCGCGGGCCGAACCAATCTGCTTTGCTGGCTTTAACGTGCCGTCTCCATTGCCAAGAAGAAGGTAAGCGGCCGCGCCGGAGGCTCCCACGGCGACATCAAGCTTTCCATCCAGATTGAAGTCTCCGCTCACGATCCAGCCGTCAAGAGTCGCGTTTACACTGCGCCTAAGTGGTTTCCCGAAAGTGCCGTCACCGTTGCCCAGAATTACGTTCACCCGATTTGTCTGGTCGTTAAACGCCATGTCCAGCTTGCCATCGCCGTTGAAGTCGCCTACCGCCATGCGAGAAGATCCAACACCCACATTGAAATTACGGGGTTTGCCAAACGAGCCATCGCCTTTGCCCAGCAGGATACTCAGTACGCCATTCGTCTGATAAGACACTGCGACGTCCAGATTGCCATCGCCATCGAAATCGCCCACTGCCAGCGTGGCAGTGGGGTTGGGGAGAGTGGTGTCCTTCGGAGACTGAAACGTGCCATCCCCATTGCCCAAGAGCACTACCAGGAACTTCCCAGCACACACTACTAAGTCCAGCTTGCCGTCGTTATTGAAATCACCCACGGCCAGCCAGTTGATGTTCGGACCTGCGAAAAACGTATTTGGCGCTTGGAAAGTGCCGTCCCCTTTACCCAGAAGCACCGTAACAGTGGAGGCGCTGAAGGAAAACGTCGCGAGATCTGAAATACCATCTCCGTTCAAGTCGCCAGTAGCCAGAAAACCATTGCTGGGGAGTCTGGTCTCGACCGATTTCGACGCACCGAAAGTACCGTTGCCTTTCCCCAACAGCACGCTCACTTGCCCGAAGTCGCTGCCAATGGCAAGGTCCTGTTTTCCATCGCGAGTGAAGTGACCCACAGCAACGTAATATCCATAGGGTTCAGTGCGGAAATCCTGGGCCGCCGCGAATCGTCCTTCGCCGAGATTAAGCAGCACATTGACATATTGCGGGTCGCCACCTGAGACCACTAAGTCGGGTTTTCCATCGCCGTTGAAGTCTCCAACTGCCATGGCCAAAGCCGAGACCCTGTAACCAGCATAACCAGCGGCGTAATTCGGGCCAGTCTGGAATTTGCCCTTGCCGTTTCCTAAAAGCACGGTCACGTCGCCGCTCCTGCCGTTCGCTGCGATCAGATCTGGTTTGCCGTCGCCGTTGAAGTCCCCAGTGGCTACGGAAGCCGGGTCTTGGCCAGTGGTAACGTACTCAGGAGAGTTGAACTTGCCCGTCCCGTCGCCGAACAAGACGGCTATTGGACTACTGTTACCGCTGAGATTCAAGCCTCCGATGGCCACGTCCAGCCTACCGTCGTCATTAAAATCCCCCACGACCACATTACCGCCGCCGGCCTTGAGCTTCCCGGTCACGATCGGAGAAGCGAAAGTCCCATTTCCCTTCCCGAGGAGCACATTCATGCTGATCGCGCCGGTGTTTTGATCGAAAGCGGATACTGCAAGGTCTACCTTGCCGTCACCATTGAAGTCTCCTGTCGCCACCCACACCGGTCCATCGCCGGCAGGATAGGTGGCCGCCGTTTTGAATGTTCCGTTACCGTTGCCCAACAACACGTCTACGCCCCGACTCTCGATTACCGCTAGGTCGAGCTTGCCATCGTGGTTGAAGTCCGCAGTTGCTAACGAAGTTGGCTGCGGACCGACGGCAAACATTCCGCCTATGCGAAAGGTGCCGTCTCCGTTTCCCAGCAGAACAAAGACATCCGTGGTCAACGCCGCTATATCAAGGATGCCGTCACCGTTGAAATCGCCCACCACAACCGCAACGGGGGTTGCGTCCAAGGCGATGGTCGTCGGCGGCTGGAATGTGCCCTTTCCGTTGCCTAACAACACACTCACGCTTGACGCCCCAACGCCTGCGTCAGCGACGACCATATCTAGTTTGCCATCATGATTAAAATCGCCCACGGCCACGGCAGTCGGATCACTGCCCGCAGGCACAAGGCGTGCCGAGTCGAACGTACCACCGAAGCCGTATCCGAGGTTGCTTAAAAGAAACAAAACGACAAAGTGAAGCTTTCTAAGCAAGCTGTTCATTGAAGTCATGGTACCTCTCACTTATATTTTTCTTCCGTGTGGCAAAAATTGGTGTTTTGGTCCGTGGGCTTCGGTCCCTGCGAGACAATCGAGTGCGGGAAGTATCCGCCAGGGCCGGGAAGAGCGCTTTCATAAATCCTCCGTCCCAAGAGCTCAGGCATTATCCTTCTAACCAGGATTGAGAGTCAATGGACGCGATTTCTCGGTAGTGGCTCAATTCAAACTGAGCCACTACCGATTTCTCAGGTGGCGTTAACAGGCGTGGCTGTTGAAAAACTCACACTCCAGAAGTTCGCAGAAATTTCATCGCGCCAGGATGCCCTATAAACGACGTTTCTCGATTTTGGTGGACATTTTCTATCCCTTCGCCGAGACCGTTTTTTCAAAACGGGGGGTTTTTCAACAGCCACAGGCCATAGCGCTCATTGAATCGTGAATGGGAGTTTTGAGTGTAATCGCGATGTTGCGTCAAGAATCCGAGTGATCTGCGCACCGCGCAACCCTAACCTTAAGATTGCACGGGATGTACTTTCGGGGCAATGAGCGCACCGCCCTCTTCCCCGAATGCCCCGAAAGCAGAAGAAGGGGGCAGACCAAGTCGCCGCCCACCTGTCTTCCGAAAGTCGTGCCCAATTTATCTACGGCTCGGGGACCTTAGCGAAGTCCACGTCCTGCACGTGCACACCCCCGACCGAACGCCGGCCGTCTGTCCAAGTAACATAGGCACTTCCGGTCCCGGACGAGTCAGCTGCGCTGAGAGCCGTGCTGTAGTCGTAATCACCCGCATAGCATGGCCCAACCGTGGGGTCCTCTTGAGCTGGCTGCGGGATCAAACTAGTGCTGATCGTGACCTCTGCGAGCCAGGACGCGCCATTGGTCTTCGACTCACGGCCCACGCGTTCGTATTTGCATCCCGGATCTGTGACCTTATTGCACGCGCTGGTGGCCTTTCGACGATCATACCAAGAGGCGGTGATGTTGCCATCCGCAGTGGCAGAGAGCGAAGGCATCCATTGTTCTTTGAATTTACCGTCCTTGTCGGTGTTGAGCTTGATGGGTTTAGACCAAGTCTTGCCGTTGTCGCTCGATCGTTGGTAAAAGATGTCCCCGTGGTCGCCGTTCGTCCCTTTCCCCGCATAGTCGTAGTGGACGACGCCATCCGGACCAACCGCAGGTTCCCCCCAGCCCATGTGCCGGATGATGGGATTAACCTTGTAGAAATACCCGTCAGGGCAAACTGCATCACCAACAGGATTGAATCGTGGACCCAAAACAGATTTCGTCCAGGTGACGCCGCCATCAAGGGATCTGAACATGACGTTCTGGCGGGTAGCGTTTCCGCCTTCGCCCTCGTCCATGCTGGCAATGAACACCGTGCTATTACGTCCAATCAACTTTGCGCCGCGCGGTGAGCCCGTAATCTGCACGTCGCGGAGGAAGGGCCCAGTGCCGCTGACTGTTACGGGTGCACTCCAGGCAGAGCCGTCGTCTGAGTAGACAACGGAGAGCGTTCCGTTGTTGGCGAGGTCATTCCACGAGATATACATCCTTCCGTACTTTCCGCTCGTGGGTTCGTTGTCCACCCAAAACGACTCGCGATCGTCGAAAGTGCCGCTGTGGGCGCAGGCTCCGACAGTCCAGGTTTTGCCGTTTGCCGAGGTCCACAAACCAATGCCGCCACCGCCGCAGCCTGTCGCCAAGTCGCCCGCGAAGAACTTGCCCAACTTGGAGTTGAAAACCACGATCGGATCCCCGACGTTAGTGCCATGCCCGCTCGCAAAAGGTGCGGGTTGAATCTCTGTGAAGTGCGCCCCGCCATCAGTCGAGTAGGACGTACCGGTGTAGCTTGAGCCGTTGCCAGCGCTGTCGTTATAGTTGACCACAATGGTCTTGCCTTTATCCTTGGTACTGGCGGCGGACATGCTTTCGCTTTTTGTACAGCTCTGGGAGGACGAACACGATCGGTTGCTAACACGGATGTTAGGGGGAGTTGGCCGATTGAGAGCCGCGCCAGCCTCGGGTTGCCCGCCTTGCAGTATGCCGCATTCGATCAGAATCAGGCCCGCGCCCAAGTTGTCGGCTTTCAGGAGTTGGAGCGCGTTAATCTGTGAGCAGTCCACGCCCAGAGACGTCATTTGGGCGCTCGCCAGCGACGGTTGCAGCACACAGGCAGCCAACAACCATAATGGAAGCGCAAAACAGAGTGTTCTATTTCTGTTGTTCATCACTGTCATCTCTTGCCTTTCTCTCTGATCTCTGAACCTCAGACGGGGAATCGGAAATACGCTGCCGTGCACGTACTCAGAAGCTCAGGAAAGCCTTGCGGAGCCTCGCCATTCTATTTCCCAAACCTCGCCATGGGAAGCACAAATGTCGCAATCAGACCATAGCGCTCAAAACTCTGACGAGTGCTTCCTCAGCCGCTGACATTCGGATCCACCTGTATTCCCCACCGCTTCAGTAACGACTCCGGAATGTAGCAGCGATCTTTATTTCGCTCACACCACTGCTTGATCTTCTCTGACGTTGCGCAAGTCTCCTCGTTCAATCCGAGAGTCTGGACTTGCTCTTCGAACGCCGTAGGAACATTTGGGGCGGCCTCCATCGGTTTTCCCCAGTTCGGATTTCCGCGTTTGCGAGCCGCATGCGATCTAACGAGTGGTTTGGCCACGGCTACAAATGATACTCCGCCGGCTCGCGTCTACGGGGGCAATCACCTCCGAGCCGGATAGCTGCTGATTGATCGTTGATTGTTGTCATCGCACTCGTTAAGAATTAGCTGGCCATGAGTCTATGAGTGAAATCGCGAGTAGAGTCGAGAACAGGCGCATTAACGGTAGTCTCCCGGTGGATAGTCGACTCGGCTTTCGCCGCATCACCTCAGTCCGGTTTGGCATAGTTCTGTTTCCTGTTCCCGCTCATCGAACCGGACTGGCAGTTTTCCCGCATCCGGCTCTCGGAAAAGACTCACGCTCTCGCCCACGGAAGATTCGCGGTGCGGTGTGGCAACTGGACCAAACCATACACAGAGTTCAGAGCCTCTTCCGGGAAGCGCTTATATCCCGGCCGCGGCTCGTTGTGTTTATCGCGTAACCACCGACGCAGCCTTTGGTGGGCATGCATATCGACCGCACCATAGGCTTTGCTGACGGTCCCCAGACAGAAGTAGTTGGCTCAACCGATCAACATCCGGTTGAGCTTCTCTACCATCGCCTTGGGATCCAGCCTCACGGTATCTCGCCCGGTCTCGTCGCTAATCGCACGACAGATGCGCTGCACTCGTTTCTTCGAAGGTGTCGTGCCCAGATAGACTCGACCCCTCTTCATCGAGTAACACCGCCCGAACGTATATCCTAGAAAGTCAAACTTCTCTTCTGGCAGATAGCAGACCCGCGTCTTAGTTTCGTTCACCGTCAGCTTCAGCTTCGACATCATCTTCCGCATCTCGACCAGAGCTTGCTCTGCTCCGACCCGACAGCAGATGACGAGATCATCGGCATAGTTCACGATGTACGCTTTCCAACGCTTCTCGTGCCCGAGTTTCTTCCACCCCAGCACGAACCGTTGCATGTACAGATTGCTGAGCAGAGGACTGATCGGAGACCCTTGTGGAGTACCTCGACCTTCGTCCCGATTGCGCGTACTCCGATGTTTGTTCCCGCGCTCGTCAGTTTCCTCGACCGGTGCTTCCAGCCACATCCTAATCAGATGCAGCATCGCTCCGTCGACAACCCGGCGAGCCACCGACCTCATGAGCTCGGCATGGGGAACACTATCAAAGTAGCTGCTGAGATCCGCATCAACGATCTGCCCATGTCCCGTTTTGATCAGCTCGTGGACGTGCTGTACGGCGTCCAACGCGCTGCGGTCCGCCCGATAGGCGTACTGTTCCCTCGGCAGGTCGGCCTCGAAGATGGGTTCGAGTACCAGCATGGCCGACGTTTGCACAACCCGATCCCGGATTGTCGGTATGCCTAACGGTCTCTGCTTCCCATCCGGCTTGGGTATGTAAACCCGCCGCACAGGCTGCGGTTGATAGGTTCGACTTTTCAGCTCTTGCGCCAGTTCGTCCAACCATTGTTCCCTGCCATAGGCTTCGATGTTCTCGAAGGTCTGGTTGTCCACTCCCGCCGCCCCGCCATTGGCTTGGCAGTTCGTAGGCATAGGCCAGTACGTCTTTCCGATACACCTTGTCATACAGCGCGTGGAAACGAAAGTTGGGCGATTCCTTCGCTTTTGCGTGCAACGCCGTCTGCAACTTCTGGCCAAACGACAGTCGAAAGCCAATCCAATGTGGGAAGAAGTTAAGGCCGAACTCGCGAGTTTTGATCGGGCGGCATTGCTGAATCTGGAATCGCGGCATCTGGCCGCCAACACCATCAACCAGCAGCTTGCAGCCGTGCGGCGGCTAGCTCACGAAGCCGCCGACTCAGGCTTGCTGAGTCCCGAATTGGCCGCGGGGATTTAGCCGCGTCAAAGGAGTCAAGCAGCTCGGATTCCGGTCCGGTAACTGGTTGAGCGCGGAGCAGAGTTCAGAAGTGCTCCAACATTCTTGTGGCGATAGCATGCGAGCCAAGCGCGACTACGCCATGCTGGGCCATGCTGTTTGGTTGTGGCTTTCGCAGGTCGGAGTTGGTCGGCTTGGAATTGGATGACATCCAGAGGCGTCAAGGGCATTGGGCAGTGGTGGATCTGATCGGCAAGGGCGGTCACATCCGCACCGTGCCCATTCCGAACTGGGTGAAAGCCGCTCTCGATCAATGGACACAATCCGCTGGGGTTTCTGAGGGCAAAATCTTTCGAGCGGTCGCCGGACGCGGAAAGGTGTGGGGTAGCGGCCTGTCGCAGAATGTCGTGTGGTACGTGGTCAAAACCTGCTGCCGGAGAGCAGGCTTGGAACATATTGCACCGCACGACCTACGGCGGACCTGCGCGAAGCTGTGCCATGATCGCGGCGGTGAACTAGAGCAGATTCAGTTCTTGGTGGGCCACGCATCAGTTCAAACGACAGAACGCTATCTCGGCTGCAAACAGCTTCTTAGTGGATGCGCATTTGCAGCGAGTTCTCATAGAAACGTACACGGCGGTACGTCCTAAGCGAAATGCTGTCACCCACGGCGTTTGGGGAGAAATCGAAGACGGGAAACTCGTATTCGATTTTGAATACGTGGATGATCTCGATCCAGCCAAACCGACCAAGCACGACACTGACGTGATCTCAGAAGCTACGGTCGTCGCTTTCAGTGACTTCGGGGCGTTCCTGTTCGGCAGATTAGCTGATCCGAGTAAGCAGTCGCCAGACGATGTAGCCACACTGCGGCGACTCAGCAACGGTTTTCAGGAACTGCATGGACTAACAGCCGTTGCCGTTCCAGACCGCCAGTTCTTTAGAGTGGTCCGGACTACGGATCAGGACAGCATCAACATCGAAGAGATTACTGAGGCGATCAGGAAGGTTTCGCCCACTGCGAAGGAGATCGCCTTCGAGTTGGAGATAAAGTGCACAATTGACAAATGGATGATTCCGGCCCAGCAGACAGCGATGCTGAAGGGGGATGTGCTGCTGTCCAAGTTGTCCAAGTTTAAGGGTTAGCACTGTATCAACCGGGCGTCGTAAGTGACCTTCATCCACGCTGGCTGATGATTCGTTTGTGCTTCTCGCTCGTCTCTTCGTGAATACGTAGGTCATTCCTAAATTCTCCGTCAGTCAGAGGCCGACGAAAAGTATGGCCGCAAGTCGGACACGAGCGGTGAACTGCGCCGATTGGAATTGTCTTTGCCATAAACAAACCTCCACATCTGGGAGAGCGTAGCACAATTCTGGTGGCGAATACAAAGCGAACCTTGCTACCATATCGTGATGAGATTCCCGTTGAACAATCATGGGATGTTTTTCTTGATCTTTCGAGGCTACATAGATGAGAGCTACAGCGTAAGTGTAAGAGCAAACACATGGTTGACACATTGAATCCGCAGCCAGCCCAGCAATCGCCCAACGGCAAGCCGAACACTCCAACTATGGTGAAGAGAAGAGCACTCCCATGAGTGCTGCTGCCACACCGTAGACTCGGCGCAACACAACACATTACTTGTCTTCATCGGCCCCTCGACTTTCCGACTGCTGGTTCGATTGCGGGTCGTTATTGAGCGTGCGCCGAAGAGGAGGTCACGCTCACTATGCGATCCACGACATTTCCGCACGAACTTCATGCTGGCAGTTCACTGATGTTCATTGCCTCGTCGCCGCGTAACGAAGCAATTCATCTGCAATCACGTTCGATTGAAATGAAAATCAAGATTTACTCGCCATCAGCTGCGGTGCACCTGAACGTATTGCTTCCTTCTCGCGAAACCGACCCAAGGTGTCTCGTCTCAGGCGTCATTAAAGCGCGTCATTAACGACACGACTTACGAGATGACACCTCCTGACGCTTGACTCGGGGCGATCTGCGGCTTCACACGCTCGCATCTCGTGACAGTTGCGCGTTGAGTGTGACCGTTCCATGTTGGCCCTCGTCTTGCAATAGGAATGTTCGTGAGCGCGAAGGTGCAGAGATAATTTTCGAGCCTCGCGATCAACCTAGGACACCTGGCAGCGCCAGTACAAGAAGGAGAAATGCATGAGTTATTCATCAAATGGAAATCGTCCCAAGCTTAGCGAGAAGGGACTTCTCACGCCCGATAACTGTGTCGTGGCGTTGATCGACCATCAGGGCCAAATGCTTTTTGGAACAAGCAATTTCGATCGCCAAGGGATCATCAACAACACCGTGGCATTCGGGAAAGCTGCAAGGGTGTTCGATGTGCCTGTGATTTTGACAACGGTCGAAACCAAGTCCTTCAGCGGAAATATGTGGCCGCAGTTGCGTGCCGTATTCCCGGGGCAGGAACCCATCGAGCGTTCGTCCATGAACTCGTGGGACGACCGAAACTTTGTCGCCGCGATCGAAAAAAGCGGCCGCAAAAAGATTCTCATTGCTGGCCTTTGGACAGAAGTCTGTGTAGCGTTTCCGACGGTACAGGCGATTCATGACGGCTACGAGATCTACGTGGTGGAAGATTGCTGCGGCGACGTGAGTCAACTTGCTCACGCCAACGCGATGAAGCGTGTCGTTCAAGCTGGCGCAAAGCCGGTTACGTCCATGTCCGTCATGCTCGAATGGCAGCGCGACTGGGCTCACAAGGGCACCTACGATGCGGTAATGGACATCGTGAAGAACCACTACGGGGCCTACGGGATCGGCGTCGAGTACGCGTACACGATGGTGCACGGCGCGCCAGCCACGAAATTCCCGGAGTACGCAGTTCCTGAGCTGGCTGGAACTCACAAGTAAACACTCAACGGGCGGAGTCTCCTCCGCATGTTCCCACCGATAGAAAACAGAGAAGGAGATTCGTGTGTCTACGAAGATCATCTTGCACAACGCCAAGATCGCCACAAATGGAGTGCCCTCGTTTGTCGAGGCGATCGCGATTTCTGAAGGAAAGGTGACTGCCATTGGTAGAAATGAAGAAATTCTGCGTTTACGCGGGCCCGCGACCCATGTCATCGACGGCCTGCGGCACACGGTGATTCCTGGATTGAATGATTCGCATATGCATCCGATCCGCGGCGGGCTCAACTACAACCTTGAGTTGCGCTGGGATGGTGTACCTTCGCTCGCCGACGCTCTGCGCATGCTGAAAGAGCAGGCCGCGCGAACGCCGGCTCCGCAGTGGGTTCGAGTGATCGGAGGGTGGATGGAGTTTCAGTTCGCCGAACGCCGGATGCCAACCCTCGATGAGATCAATGCAGCAGCACCGGACACACCGGTCTTCGTGATGCACTTGTACGACAGAGCATTGTTGAACGGAGCGGCGCTTCGTGCGCTGGGTTATGACAAGAATGCTCCGGAGTTTCCGGCCGGTGTAGTCCAACGCGACCATCACGGGAACCCAACAGGTCTTCTGATCGCCAAACCGAATGCAAACATTCTCTACTCGACCCTGGCCAAGGGGCCGAAACTTTCGCGCGAGGATCAGCTTAATTCTTCAAGGCAGTTCTTCCGCGAACTGAACCGTTTTGGAATCACCAGCGTCATTGATGCGGGCGGCGGCTTTCAAAACTATCCCGACGATTACGGCGTTGTGAACGAACTGCACCGCAACGGCAACCTGTCCCTTCGGCTTGCCTACAACCTGTTTACGCAGAAACCGAAACAGGAACTGGGCGACTTCCAGAGCTGGACAAAAATGACGAAGCCAGGAAATGGGGATGACTTCTATCGAGTCAATGGCGCAGGGGAAATGCTCGTTTTTTCCGCTGCGGACTTTGAAGACTTTCTTGTGCCACGGCCGAACATGCTCCCGGTGATGGAAAGCGAACTGAAAGCGGTGATCCGGCATCTCGTAGAGAATCGCTGGCCATTTCGCTTGCATGCGACATACAACGAGACGATCCAGCGAGCATTGAACGTTTACGAAGAAGTGAATCGAGAGATTCCGTTTGACGGCCTGCACTGGTTCTTCGATCACTGCGAAACCATCACTGATCGCAATATCGAACGTGTGAAAGCGCTGGGCGGAGGAATCGCGGTGCAGAACCGCATGGCATTCCAAGGTGAGTATTTTGTCGAGCGATACGGCGCGCTGCAAGCCAAACGCACACCGCCAATTCGCAGAATGCTGGAGATCGGCGTTCCGGTTGGGGCCGGCACAGACGCAACGCGCGTCTCAAGCTACAACCCTTACCTTTCGCTCTATTGGCTTATCACTGGAAAGACCATCGGCGGTCTCAGGCTTTATCCACAAGAGAATCGGCTCGATCGGGCGGAAGCGCTCAAACTCTACACGATGGGCAGCAGTTGGTTTTCGACGGAAGATGGTAAGAAAGGAGCGCTTGCTCCTGGGCAGCTGGCAGACTTGACCGTTCTTTCCGCGGATTATTTCTCGATTCCGGACGAGGAGATCAAGCAGCTCGAATCCGTGCTTACGATTGTCGGTGGGAAGATCGTTTATGCCGCCGAAGAATTCTCAAAACTCGCGCCACCGGCATTACCGGTGAGTCCAAGCTGGTCCCCAGTCAAAGAGTATGGCGGTTATGCAAAGGGGCAGCCCGAAGTTGTTGGCGTCTCGCACCGTGCGTCTTCTTCCGATGTTGGCCGGGCAAACTCGCACTTGCAGGTGCTGGGCGACCTCGGCTTTTGGGGCTTAGGTTGCGACTGCTTTGCATTCTAATTCGTGCGATGGAGGAGGGATGGAGATGAAGGTGTTGTTCTTATCTTTTGTAGTTGGTCTCGGTGTGGGTGTTCTTTACGGGCTCATCCGAGTCAAGAGTCCCGCGCCTCCTATCGTAGCGTTGCTTGGCCTGTTGGGAATGGTGCTCGGCGAACAGCTGGGGATATCGATCCAAACCAAGAAGCTCGACGTTCCGCGTGCTGCGGCCGTCTGCCTTGTCGGCGAGTCCTACGATTCGGCGGCATCCGCCCGAAACACTTTAGCAGTTTCAGCGCCGGAGGTTGTCGAACAAACTAAGTGATTGTCAATTTAGGAGAAAGACGAATGCGCTTCAACAAAAGCACCGTTGGAACGTGCGTTGCGCTAGTTCTGACGCTCAGGGTCGCGGTTGGATTTCTCCGCGTCAGTGCCGTTGCCCAAACTGCGGAGGCAACCGAAAACATAAGCGTGGCCGTAGGGGCGCAGTACGACACTACACATGTCTACGTGGCTCCGGAAGATTTTGATCGTTTTGTCGCGAGTTTGATTGCGACTTTTGGCGGCACAGCGACCAAGCAGGGAGTCTTCACAGTAACTCCGACTCAGAGCAGCACTATGTCGCAGCTAGTCCTAACGCCGGTCGCGAGCGTGTCCGTGTTCGGCTTCAAGACGCCGATTCCGTATCCGTTCGGCTTGGAGCGTACAGGCTATCTAGTCACTGATATTGACGAAGCGGTCCGCGCAGCAAAGGCCACTGGCGCAGATGTGTTCGTCGCTCCCTTCAACGATCCGATCGGCCGAGATGCAGTCATTCAGTGGCCCGGTGGTGTGAACACACAATTGTATTGGCATACCACCGCGCCGTCTTTTACCCCGCTCCAGACAATCCCTGAGAATCGCGTCTATGTTTCTCCAGACAGAGCGGACGCATTCATGCGCAGCTTTCTTGCTTTCTCCCACGGAAGCGTTGTCTCGGATGAAGCGCGAGCTCCGGGCCTCGAAATCGGAAGACCTGCGGAAACCTATCGGCGAGTGAGGATCGAATCAAAGTTCGGGAAGTTGACTGCGCTCGTTACCGACGGCCACCTTCCATATCCCTACGGCCGGGAGATGACGGGATATGAAGTGACGAATCTCTTGGAAACTCTCGCTAAGGCCAAGGCGGCTGGTGTGGAGCTCCTAGTGCATCAGTACAAGACCGACGAGCGAGATGCTGTTGTTGTCAGGTTTCCGGGAGGATACATCGCGGAGATCCATTCCATAACAAAGAAATAGGACGCACGAACAGCTTCTAACGATAGTGGGTGAAGAGCCTGGGATCTAGTCGCTTTGCAACAAGAAATCATCAATTTTGAATCAAAGGAGTATCGAATGAAGACCTGGTTTATCACCGGCGCTTCGCGTGGATTCGGCGCTCTATTTGTCAAAGAAGCGTTAGATCGCGGCGACAATGTTGTCGCGGCAGCGCGCAATCCGCGAATCGTCGCAGAGAAATTCGGTGCGCGTCCCAACCTCATGGCGCTCAAGTTAGACGTCACGAATGAGGAACAGGCTCGTGAAGCTATTTGGCAGACGGTTGAGCGATTCGGGCGTATTGACGTGCTGATCAATAATGCTGGATTTGGCGTGCTCGGTGCGGTCGAGGAAATCTCGGGTGCAGAAGTAGAAGCCATCTATCGAACTAACGTCTTCGGTCTGCTCTCGGTCACGCGCGCTGCTTTGCCGCAATTACGTCATCAAGGCTCGGGACATATCATCAATATCTCTGCGGTCGCCGGATATCAAAGCTGGTTTGGCTGGGCCGTCTATGCATCGACGAAGTTCGCGGTTGAGGGCATCTCCGAGGGATTGGCTATGGAAGTTAAACCCTTGGGCATCAAGGTGACAATCGTCGAACCTGGCTATTTCCGTACTGATTTTCTGGATGGTCAATCACTAACCATTTGCCCGACCGTCATCGAAGACTATGCCGAAACGACCGGAGCAATGCGTCAGGCCGCAGTGTCGTTGAATCACCAGCAACCCGGTGACCCGGCACGCATGGCAAAAGCCCTCCTGAAGATCGTAGACGACCCGAATCCGCCGTTGCGGATGCCTTTCGGCTCTGACACCATCGCCACGATTGAGGCAAAGAACGCCTTCGTTGCGAAGGAATTGAACAACTGGCGCACACTGGCTGTCTCCACCGACTTCGCGATGTGAACTTCAGAACGAAGAGATACATGCGAACGTTACTGATTTTCGTAGTCATGTTTCTTGCAGGTTCGCTACTCTCACGAGGCCAACCGGTTCCTGCGGCTGAATCCCCTCAGCCAGCACGGACCTATCACTTGCTTCGCGAGGACGACGACTGGAGTTTTCTTGCCGATTCGGCGGAACGACAGGATTTCTGGGATCCCATCAAGTACATTCCTCTGCGATCCGACCGGAATGGCTGGTTCCTATCCATGGGAGGCGAAGCTCGCGAGATTTGGGAACAGATTGGAAACGACAACTGGGGCCAACAGCCTTTCATGAACGGGTATTTCAACCAACGGTATATGCTTTATTTTGACGTTCACTACGGCACGCATGTGCGTTCGTTCGTGGAGCTAAAAAGCGGGTTGAATTCTTACCGCATCGGCGGCCCACGGCCGATCGACGAAAAGAAACTAGATTTCCAGGCAGCGTTTTTTGAAGTCGGAACGGGAGATGATCGGGACTGGATCAAGTTTAGGGCCGGCAGACAGGAGATGGAATACGGCTCTGGTCGCCTGATCGATGTGCGGGAGGGCCCAAATGTCCGCTTGAGTTTTGACGGATTTAAGGTACAGACCGGCATCGGACGTTGGCAGATTGACGGATTCGCGATGCGACCCGACCTGGACAAGCCCGGATGTTTTGACAATGCCCCCAACCACTCAGTTGGATTTTGGGGCGTGTATGGCGTCCGACCCTTTAAAAAAAGCCTCACGCTGGATACTTACTACCTTGGTCTCGACCGAAAAACAGCCACCTTCAATCGGGGTGTCGGCCAAGAGGTGCGGCATAGCATCGGTGCGCGCCTCTCTCATCCCATCGCTCAAACGAAACCCGGTTGGGATTTCGACGACGAAGCACTTTGGCAATTTGGCAGTTTCGGTTCCGCAAATATCCGGGCATGGACTGTGGCATCGGAAACCGGTTACCGGTTTCCGACCGTTCCGCTCAAACCACGATTCAGCGTCAAGGCAGACATCTCCAGTGGCGACGATCCAAGGACGAATACTCTCGGTACGTTCAATCCGCTGTTTCCGAAGGGCAATTATTTTGGCGTCCTCGCCACGGCCGGCCCTGGCCCCATCAATTTTATCGACGTACACCCTCGTGTTGAAACAGCGTTGCCGCACAATGTGACTGCCTCGGTTGATTGCATATTTCAGTGGCGAGAAAGTTTGCGCGACGGTGTGTATTCCGTCCCGGGATTTCTGATTATCCCCGCAGGAAAGAGCAGCGCACGTTTCGTCGGCAATCGTCCAGGCACGGAGGTGCACTGGCAAGCGAATCGTCACCTATGGTTTCAAGCCGACTACGGAATTTTTTACGCGGGGAGATTCGTTAAAGAGAGCCAGCCAAGCCGCAACCTCAATTACTGGGCGTTGTGGGCCGGCTACAAGTTCTAGACAACGATCGAGGAGGTTGCCGTGGCAAGAGTGATTACGTTTTATGTTCCGAACACCTTTCGGAAACCGCCGAAGGGCGTTCCTGAGTTCGAACGAGGAAAAGTTATCGAGTTCTGCGGACAGATAAAAAAATCGCCTAGCGATGTTTCCTTGGAGGGTTGCCATGAATTTGATCGATGTTTCCAGTCTTGAAAACCACAGTGCAGACTTTCAGTTCGCCGCTGTAGCTCCGGGCGAAGTCAGTATGAGCCGAAGGCTCTACGAAGAAGGCACAGTCAATCCCATACCTGGTTTCGCGGGAGTCGTGGGCAGAAGCGTGGCTCTGCAACGCGCGCTCCGGGAAGTCGAGATTGTGGCGCCGACCGATTCCGGCGTGCTGATTTTAGGCGAGACGGGTACGGGAAAGGAGTTGATCGCCCAAGCGATCCACAACCTGAGCGCCCGACGCAATCGACCCTTTATCAAACTGAGCTGCGCCGCCATTCCCTCCGGTTTACTTGAAAGCGAACTCTTCGGCCATGAGCGTGGCGCATTTACCGGCGCCATCATGCGCAAGGCAGGCCGCTTCGAGGTTGCGGACAAGGGCACTCTGTTCCTCGATGAGGTTGGCGACATCCCACTCGAACTGCAACCTAAATTGCTGCGGGTGCTGCAGGAACATGAATTTGAAAGACTAGGCAGCACCCATACCCAACAAGTGGATGTTCGCGTGGTTGCGGCCACTCATCGGAATTTGAAGCAGATGGTGGAAGATGGGGAGTTCAGAAGCGACCTCTATTATCGCCTGCATGTTTTCCCATTGCCTGTTCCGCCCTTGCGAGAGCGCCCCGAAGACATTCCTCTTCTGGTGCGGCATTTTGTGGACGAATATGCTCGGCGCATGAAACGGCGCATTGAAGCTATTCCTCCCCAAGCGATGGAAGCTTTTACAAGTTATTCCTGGCCGGGCAATGTACGCGAACTGCAGAACTTTATTGAGCGGACGGTGATTCTATCGCCGGGGAGTGTCTTGCGTCCACCGCTTGCCGAGCTGAAACAGGCTGCTATGCAAACGTTCAGCACGGAGATCAGCACCATGGAAGAAATGGAGCGAGAACACGTGCTGCGGGCAGTGCGAGCATCCAACTGGGTAATCGGTGGTCCGAGTGGCGCGGCCGCGCGCCTGGGAATGAAGCGAACGACCCTAGCCTATAGGATACGCAAGCTTAATATTCCGCTCCGTCCTTAAATGAAGGAAAACCGGCGATCCGTGCGGACTCGGCGATCGCACCTCAGCCGAGTCCCTCATTTGCCCACATGCAATTCCCATAGCCCCGCCGCAAACGCGAGCGGCTCCCTTCTGACGGCTTTATCGAAGGCGCGCACCAATACGCACTCTCCACCTTGCGCGCGTCCGATAAAGCACTTACGTCATCCGCCAGAGCGGCGATTCGTGGAGAGGTCACGGCGAACCACATCCTTCAATTTGGAGCTATACTTCTCGTCAAATCCTCCGGGGAAATCCAGGGCCTTTCTGGCGGGTGCATGGAGAGCGACAAACGAAGGAACAAGAGGGCGGTGACCAGTCTGCACGACCGAGACCGCCAGCTCGAATCTCGGGCGTATGCACTCGCCTACGTCCTGAGAAATATGTGCGTGCCGATGTCGAAGCTGAAGTTTGTTCTTCTCTGGACGATCCTTGCCGTTCTGTGTCCATCTCTGTTCGGTCAAGCGCCAAGCGCAGCCAAACTACATGTCGGCCGCGATCTCTGGGGCTTCAAGGAAGGAGCGCCGGAAACGGTAATTGGTTTGGCGCAGACGAGCGACGGATTTCTCTGGCTTGCAACTCCCACCGGATTGTTTCGCTTCGACGGCACTCGCTTCGAGTTATTTCACTCGCCTTTCGGTGATCACCTCCTCTCCACGAGTATCTATTCGTTGTTTGCTCCGCCGTCCGGCGGTCTGTGGATCGGATACATGTTTGGAGGCTTCAGTTTCTTCAAGGACGGAAGGGTCACGAACTATGGCGAGACTGCAACCGGAACTGTCCTTACCTTCGCCCGCTACAAGGATGGAATTGTGTGGGCTGCGGCAACGAGTGGTTTATGGAGATTCGACGGTTCTCGGTGGCAGCACCTGGGAGCCGAATCGAACGTTCCCTCAGGAGGTTTTGCTGAAGTTGGCTTTGATCGGGAGGGAACACTGTGGGCTTTGACGGGCAGTGCGGATCCTTCAATCGAAAGGCAGCTTTTTTATCTTCGACCAGGGAGCCGGCAGTTCCAGACGGCTGAGAGTGGTCTGATTGTTGGCGGCTTTACTTTGGATGCTGACGGATATGTCGTGACCAGCCCTGAGAGTAAACCTCTTCTCGAGGATGCCAGCGCCAATGCGGCGGATCGTCCTGCTGCCTACCCGGCATTTAGGAAAGAGTCCGCCCAGATTATTGATCGAAGAGGAAGCGTCTGGATCCTTTCCCGCGGGCCCCTTCTCCGGCACGAGCCGGCAAGCGGGCAGCGGTTGCTGGAAGTCCTTGCGGAAGCATCTCCAGGCAACTCTGAACCTTACGATGTAGGTACAAGCTATAACGCGAAGCTGGTCGATCGCGAAGGCAGTATTTGGTTTGCCGATCCGAAGGGCATTGATCGACTCTTCTACAGCCCACTGACAAAACAAGATCTGGCAAAGTCCGAGAACGGGGATATTACCTATTTCACGGTGACGCCTGATGACGATGGGGCCGTGTGGATCTTGGCGACCGATAATGCACACATCTTTCACCTTTATCTTGTCGTTAATGGCCTAGTCAAGCTTCGGAAGGCACCGGGCCCTTTAGGGAATTTCGCGTATCGCGATCCCGACGGGACGATCTGGTTCGGCGGGACTGCCGGCTTGTGGCGTCTGGTAAAGGGCAATTTGCGTCGAGTTGACCTCCCCACGGAAATGGCTGATCAAGCTTTTTTCCTGCAGACGATTACGCGGGACCGCCGCGGGGGAATGTGGGTATCGTTCGGGCGTCACGGTTTGTACCGTCTGGCCGATGGGGTTTGGACATCCTACGGCGGTCGCGAAGATCTTCCCAAGACAGGTGTGGTGATTGAGTTCACCGACGGTCGTGGCCGTGTGTGGTTTGGATACACCAAGAACACGCTGGCGGTGTTGGACGGCGACCGAGTGCAGGTATTTGGTCCCAACGAGGGAGTTGGCGTGGGTAATGTCACCGCGATATACGAGCATGGTTCGGAGATCTGGATCGGTGGCGAGTTCGGCTTGCAGCAGTTCGACCACGGGCGCTTCCGCACCATCCATGCCACAGATGACGAATTGCTGCGTGGAATTTCTGGGATCGTGGAAACAGCCAATGGGGACTTGTGGCTTAATGGCCTGGGCGGGATCTTCCATGTCCGGCGTTCAGAAATTTCGGAGGCGCTTAACAACCCGACTTATGAGGTCAAGGGTGAGCATTTTGGCCGGCGGGAGGGGCTTTCTGGCCTTGCGTTTCAACTGCGTCCGCTCAACACAGCCATCGAGGGCACGGATGGAAGGTTATGGTTTGCCACGAGCGGTGGTGTGGAGTGGCTCGACCCGAGCCAATCCGACAACAAGGTTCCCGCGCCGCCGATCACCATTCATTCGGTCTCCGCCGACGACAAGAACTATCAAGTTGGTTCGGCTCTGAAGTTTCCCGCGCACACGGCGAGCGTGCAGATCGCTTACTCCGCCGTCAGCCTCTCTGACCCGGAAGGGGTTCACTTTCGCTATAAGCTCCAGGAAACCGATCAGGACTGGCACGAAGTCGGCACGGCCAGCCCAGTAAGCTATCGTAATCTTGCTCCCGGCTCGTACCACTTCAGCGTCAACGCTACCGACATCAACGGTGTGTGGTCGGATGCAGTTGCCACCGCGAAGTTCACCATCCTGCCGGCCTTTTACCAGACCGGATGGTTTATAGCGCTATGTGTTGCCGGTGCAATGGTGCTTCTGTACATGCTGTACATGCTACGGGTCCGGCAGTTGGCGGGGCAGTTCGAGATGAGGATGGAAGAGCGCGTCGGCGAGAGAACGCGTATTGCGCGAGAATTGCACGACACGCTGCTGCAGAATTTTCACGGCCTGATGTTCCAATTTCAGGCAGCCAGCAACCTGATGCTGCGAAGACCCGACGAAGCCAAGAAATCTCTGGACGATGCGATCGTTGAGACGAAAAAGGCGATCGCCGAGAGCCGGGATGCGATTCAAGGTTTACGTTCGGAGCCGATTGCGAAGGGTAATCTCGCGGAGCTGATCGCGTCGACGAGTCGGGAGTTGGCCGAGGCTAACGCGAATGAGCATCAGCCCGTTTTCGATTTAATTGAAGAGGGGGAGCGTCGGACCTTGTCTCCGACGGTCAGTAATGATATTTCTCGGATTGGGCTCGAAGTCATGCGAAATGCGTATCAACACGCGCACGCACGTCGAATCGAGGCTGAGATTCGGTACGGTGATTCCATGTTTCGCTTGCGAATTCGCGACGATGGCCAAGGTATCGAACCGAAGGTGCTTAAAGAAGGTGGAAGAGTCGGGCACTGGGGATTGCGAGGCATCCGGGAACGTGCCGACCGGATCGGGGCTCGTCTGGAAGTGTGGAGCGAGCCTGGAAATGGCACCGAAGTTCAGTTGCTCGTTCCGGCCGCCATAGCTTACGAAGCTTCCACGATAGCTATCGGGCGAAATTGGTTCAAAAGGTGAAGAGTCGTGCAAAGCGCCCATAACCTAATCCGGATCCTTACGGTGGATGACCACCCCATTCTACGGAAAGGGCTTGCGGCATTAGTGAACGCTGAACCTGACTTGAAATTGGTTGCCGAGGCCTCCAATGGGAAAGAAGCCATCGAGGGATTTCGATGTCATCAGCCAGACATAACGCTAATGGACCTACAAATGCCTGGGCTGGACGGGATTCAAGCAATCGAGGCTATCTGCAGCGAGTTTCCGGCGGCGAGAATCATCGTTCTGACGACCTATACCGGAGACACCCAGGTGGTGCGCGCCCTCAAAGCTGGCGCAAGAGCCTTTGTGCTTAAGGGGCATGTGCTTGACGAACTACTGGATACAATCCGCGCAGTGCATGCCGGAAAGAAGCGAATCCCTCCCGACGTCGCGGCCGAGCTGGCTGATCATGCCACCGACGATGCTCTGACGGAACGGGAAATCGACGTTTTAAAGTTGATTGCGGCTGGCAATGGGAACAAACAGATTGCCGATGAGCTTTCAATCAGCGAAGCGACCGTCAAAAGCCGCGTGACTAATATTTTGTCTAAGCTTGGTGCCAACGATCGGGCCCACGCCGTAACCGTTGGTCTGAAGCGCGGCATCATCGAGCTGGATCCTCGCCAAAAGTAGGAAAAATCTTTCATCTTTCAGGTGTTTCGCGCTTTTTGCAATTCCCTTACGATCTGCTGGGGAAATATCTTGCAAAGACTTTATTCAACGTTTGCCGACAGGTGGCCAGGTGTCGGTCTCTTGCTTCAGCGCGTTCTGGTCGCAATCATGCTCGTTCGCTTCTGTGTTATCCACCTCACGGATTCACCCTTTTCCATATCTATGATTCCGCACATCATCGGAGCGTGCGCCGCCATGCTTTTTCTGGTCGGACTTTGGACCCCTTTCGTGGGAACGTTGATCGCGGTCATCGAATTGTGGACCGCAGTAACCCATGTTAGTGATCCGTGGATTTCGATTATGTTGGCAACCATCGGCGCAACCACGGCGATGCTCGGGCCGGGCGCATTTTCTATCGATGCTGTCCTGTTTGGAAGAAGACACCTGGACGTGTAGAAAACAAATACATCGTCTGATCCCACAAAAGTGGTAGCTTCTCGTCCGACATTGGTAGATGCCAAAATTCGACCATCTACCGTTGCGGCTGAGTTCAGGTTGTTTCACACTGGCTCCACGCCACGGCTCTTGAGGAGAGAAAACGTGGTTTTGCAAGACAATGAGCGCACACTCGGAGGATGTTGAGGAGTTGAGATAAGGAAGGGGCTAAAGGTATGTTAGCGCAAACAAGCTGGGTAAGCGAACCTCTAAATCGTACCGCATCCTTTGAAACTCCAGCCGGGCTGCCCGCGAATACCGGGTTCGATGGCGACCAACTCTACGACAGAAGCTCGCCGAGGATTGTAGGTACGAGCGCCGCTCTACGGAGCCTACTCGACATGGTTCGGGTCGTGGCCGCAACCGACTCGACCGTTCTGATCGAGGGGGAAACCGGCACGGGAAAGGAACTCGTCGCGCAAGCCATTCACAACGCCAGTCAGCGCTTCGGACGCCCCTTTATAAAGCTAAATTGTGCGGCGATTCCCCTGGATCTTCTGGAAAGCGAGTTGTTCGGTCACGAGAAGGGTGCCTTTACCGGTGCGATTGCGCAGAAGATCGGGCGCTTCGAAATGGCCGATAAAGGCACACTGTTTCTCGACGAAGTGGGCGACATCCCCTCGGCTCTACAGCCGAAGTTGTTGCGTGTGTTGCAAGAGCAGGAATTTGAGCGTTTAGGCAGCGGTCGCACGCACAAAGTGGATGTCCGGCTCGTAGCCGCGACCAATCGGAATCTCGTCAAGATGGTCGCTCGCGGGCAATTTCGCACTGACCTGTACTATCGTCTGAATGTCTTCCCCGTTTTACTGCCGGCGCTGCGGGAGCGCCGGGAAGACATTCCTGCACTTGTCACGCATTTTGTGAAGCAGTTTAGTCGGCGCATGGGGAAGCAAGTCGATAGCATTCCTCCGGAAACCATGGCCGCCTTCCAGTCGTACTCCTGGCCTGGCAACATCCGCGAGTTGCAGAATCTGGTGGAACGCGCCGTTATCCTTTCGCGGGACCGTGTGCTCCCAAACCCACTTCACAAAAACCAAGCAGAGATCATAATCCCCAGTCTGCATCGCACCCGAACTTTTTACTCATCGAAGGCCCTGGAAGACTCGCATCGCGCTTTGATTGTGGAAACACTTGAGCAGGCCGGCTGGATCGTCGGTGGACCGTGCGGCGCAGCGGGGAAACTGGGACTGAAACGAACCACGCTGCTTAGCAAGATGAGAAGGTTGGGTATCTCCCGGCCGATTCCTCAGGAAGGAACAGACGTCTTCGGCGTGGCACGGGCGGATGCTCAGATTTGAAAGCGTTACTGCGGGACCTGCAAAATCGAGCGCCTTTCCCAACAGGTACCACCGCGATCCAGAACGGGCGTCGGGGAAGTGGATGGAACGAGGTTCAGGGAGATAGTCGGCAAACAGGAAAACTATGTTTTTGGTCGCAAAATCGTTCACGCTAATACCCAGGTCGCTTGAGTCTATGAATGCCAGGCGACCCACGCAGCGGGAGTAAGGTCTGGAAGGCACCGGAGCGGGAGATCAGCGAGCCCGGGGAGAATCGTTGAAAAGTAATCGCGCACCGGGATTTGCAGCCGACGGCAGCTTTCCAAGACCGAGAGAATCGCCGCAACCTTCGGTCCCGCTTGTGGGCTGCCGATGTGCAACCAATTCTTTCGACCAAGAGCAACCGGGCGCATTGAATTCTCCGCAAGGTTATTGCTCAGCTCAAGTTCTGGATATTCTAGGAATCGGGTAAGTTTCTCCAAAGCGTGAGCGCGTACTGGCAGGCCGTGCTAAGTGCGCTGGAGGGCAGTGCGAAGGCCGCGGTTCAGTTGCGAGTGAGTGCATATCTGCTCAACACGTGGCCGACGATGAACCACACGATCACTGCGGTCTTGTGGTGGGCACAACACTAGGCACAGTCTTATGGCGTGAACCCTCCGCTGAGAAGATACACGTCTAGCACACTTGTACCACGCTAGCTTCTTACTTCCCCCCGGTCCCGCGGCGAACCGCTCATTTGTTTTTGATTTTTTCTGAAAGTTTTTTGTTTTCATTTTTTGAGAAAGAAGGAGTCCAAGACTTGGACTGCTCGTGCCGCAGGAGCAAACGGATACTTCAAAGAGTGCAAGTCAGCGTCGCGTCCCGACCGGACCCAATAGGTCGGCAGCGTGCTCATTTCTTGAATTTCTGAGCCTCCGGCGAGACGGGAACACCGGGCCTTTTCCTCCCCACCGCACGAAGATATCCGATGCTTCCGGGCTGTGAATGGTCTTTGCCTGGAAACTGGATGGCAGAGACGTTTGCGCATGACTGCAAGTCCCAGCTACAGCGA
>Ga0210410_10000784_pt1 | contig 32317 bp, 59 predicted proteins | sample IncBWC4MmetaG_FD_161058 | JGI IMG/M metagenome (GOLD analysis project Ga0210410, IMG submission 161058) | Forest soil microbial communities from Barre Woods Harvard Forest LTER site, Petersham, Massachusetts, United States - Inc-BW-C-4-M | ecosystem: Environmental > Terrestrial > Soil >...
CACGGGGAGTGGCGCAGTCTGGTAGCGCACCCGGCTGGGGGCCGGGCGGTCGCAGGTTCAAATCCTGTCTCCCCGATCGGTTCAAAGCGACGGACAGGCCCGGACAAGCCCGGCTAGCACCGGAAATTCGCTGCCACGGCGGCGGAAAAGGCCGGACAAGCCCGGTCACCGTTTGCAGGGACTTTCTGTCGCTACCCCCACTGAACGGGGGAGCGTAGGGGGACGGGCGCGTCGAGTTCGGGGGACGGCGGCCCCGTGACCCGTCTCGCGGACAATGGCCCGCAGCGTTACCGCACGATCGTTGCTGACCTGCCATGGCCGTTTAGATGGGATGGCCGTGCAGGTGGTCGTCGTCGCAACGCCACGAGTCTTGGCTATGCCACGATGGACTGGGAGGCGATCCGTGCCCTCGGAGTCAGAGGCGGAGACATCGCGAGGGACGCGACGCTTCTGCTCTGGCTCACGCAGGAGACGATGCATCGCGGCGAAGCCGTCGCCGTCGCGACAGCGTGGGGCTTCCCCACCCGCGTCGGCGAGTTCGTCTGGAGCAAGCCGAACTTTGGAGCCGGCACCTATCCGCGGATTGGGCATGAGACGTGCGTGATCTACCGGCGTGGCGCGGGTAGCCTCAAGGCGGAAGCACCGCGCGGCATCCACAGCGTTCAGCGCTGGTCACAGCCCTATGCGGGATCCGGCGGGAAGGTCCACAGCGGCAAGCCGGACGGATTCCTTGACGCGGTCGAGCGAGGCTTCAGCGGCCCGTACCTGGAGATGTTCGCGCGTCGTGCCCGGTTCGGCTGGGACTACTGGGGCGACGAGTCCCTCGGCACGGCCGAGATGCCCGCCGGTGAGGCCGCGATGAAGCGTTCCAAGCCCTTCAAGGCGAAGGCGTCTACGACGAGAGCGTGGATTGAGCGGTCGCGTAGACCGCTGGACCGGCGCAAGGAGCTGTCGCCGATCTCGGCCCGTCGTCTCGCGAAGGCTGAGGAGGAAGACGAGCGGCGTCCGCGGCCGTTGAAGGCGCGTCGGTCGTTCGCGGTCGCTCCTGCCCAGCGCGAGAAGGTGAAGGGGATCCCGTGCCTGGTGTGCGCGGCTGACCATGTGCACCCCGCGCACCTGATCTCAAAGTCGGCGTGCCCGGAGGGGATGGACGACCCGCTCGCGGTCGTGCCACTCTGCCCTCCGCACCACCGCGACTACGACGAAGGGCGCCTGTCGCTGCTCGAGCACCTGGAGCCGCAGTGGCGTGACGAGCTGGCGTTCGCGGTCAAGCGGTTCGGGCTCGTCTCGACGTTGAACTTCGTGACCGGCGAGCACTGGTCGCCCGAACCGGCGGCGGCCACGGCCCGGCTGGAGGGCGACTACCCGGAGCGGCCGACGGCATGACCTCGACAAGCCCCCCCCCCGATGCAACTGGCGATCGACGGTAGCGAGGTGCCGATGGCACGCGTCCGGCCTGCGAGGGTCACGCCTGCTCAGCGGGAGATCCTGCGGGCGCTGCGCATGCTCGGCGAGCTGCGGTCATGGCAGGCCGGGCGGATCTTGCACGCCCATCGCGAGCACGGCTGCCGTCAGCAGGAGTCGGCGTCGCATCGTGGCGGCGCGGAGACTTGCTGCGGCTATTGCTCCAGTGACGGCGGGGCCGCGATGAAGCGGCTCGCGAGACGTGGCGTGGTGGAGCGTGTTGAGCGCGGGCGCTGGAGGCTGGCATGACGGGGCCTCGCATCTGCGCCTACCCGCCGTGCTCGGAGATGTTCGCTCCGGTCGATCCTAAGCAGCGGTTCTGCCAATCCCTGTGTCGGACACGCCAGTGGAAGGCGGAGCGCGCCTACGGGCCTCAGCGGGCCGTTCGAACGGGGAAGCGCAGACCGTCCGGACTCCAGCAGAGCCACCCGAGAACGGTGGCCGAGTTCGCGGCCGACTACCAGGAGACGTTCGGGCTCACCCTCACGGCCGCTCGAATGCATGCTGAACGCGTCGCGGCCCGCGCTCTCCCTGCCCGTCAGCGTGCACGCCTGGAGGGGAAGCGGTGAGGTCGGGCACGCTTCGCTTTGAGCCGACGAACCTCCGTCATTGCAACGGGTTCGTCGCGCGCTTCCACCGGCATCACAGGCCGGCGCGCGGCTGCGTCTTCTGCCTCTGCGTCGTTGAGCATGAGCGCGTCCGCGGTGTCGCGATCGTCGAGCGCCCGAGCGCGCGGATGCTTCAGGACGGTCTGACGTGCGAGGCGACGCGTGTCTGCACTGACGGCACTCCCAACGTGTGCTCGATGCTTTACGGCCGCATCGCGAAGGTCGCTCGGCTGCTGGGCTACGAGCACATCAGAACGTACACGCTGCCCGAGGAGGGTGGGGCGAGCCTGCGCGCTGCGGGCTGGGTCCTCGAAGAGGCGAATGCCGGCGGCGGCTTGTGGTCTAGACCGTCGCGGCTGCGCGCGGTGGCGACGTTCCCGACCGAGACGAAGTGGCGGTGGGCTGCGTGACCGGCTGTCTGAACTGCGGCCACCCCGGCTCGTGCGAGTGGTGGGAGGAAGCGGGGCGGTCAGCGGCGGCGTACGAGTCGTCCGACGAGCTGGTAGCTGACGCCCAGCTCTGCGGCGATTCTGCGCACGGTCCATCTGCCGTGACGGTGGGCGGCTTGGATCGCGTAGATGCGCTCGGCGTCCGCCTGTCTCTGGTCGGCGGTCGCGCGTCCGTACTTCGTGCCGGCCTCGCGGAGCATCTCGCCGTAGTCGGTTTCGACCATGCCGGCAGTCTACAGGGGTTGACAACACTGGCGGAAGGAGTATTGTCTACACCTGTAGACATGATCAAGGGAGCCGACATGACCGCCAACGCGAAGCAGTACGAGATCACCGTCACGCGCAGCCTCGGCGAAACGGGCGAGCCAGTTGCAGTGGCCGATTCACCGAAGGCAGCGGCCGATGCCGTTTGGGAGTTCCTCGACGCGCTTCCCGCGCTTCCCGGCCCGAAGGACTACGAGGCGCTCGCTGCCGCCACCGCTGGGCGTGCGTCGCGGCTGGAGCGCTCGGGCCGCGCCTTGATCGGACCGCTCCCGGACGGCCGGTTCCTGTTCGTGGCCGAGGCGGTGTCGTCATGACCGCCACCGTCCAGCCCACCCGCGTCGTTTCGGTGCAGGAGATCCGCGACGTGCTGTTCGAGGCGCGGGGCGTGCTCGCTGGCGGCCGTCGGCAACTGGCGCTTCCGAGCGGACGGCTGTTCCCGTCGTATCGCCTCGATGCCGCTGTCGGTGACGTGATCGTCGCGAAGATCACCCGGCTGCTCGACGGTCCCGGCGGGCTGGAGGGTGTGTTGACGGCCGCGCGCGCTGAGGCATCCCAATGAGCGCCCCGGCAGGCCCATATACCGTCAGACACGACCGGAACGGCGAGGTCGTCTTCCGGTGCGCGTACGCGACGCTGGAGGAGGCGCAGAACACGGTGTGCGACCTGATCGACGCGACCGACATGCAGTTTCAGCGCTACGGCCTCGCGAGCGAGCACAGCAAAGACGAGGTGCGCGCGTGGTCGAGCACCGGCCCTTTTCGGATCGAGCTCCCGGACGGCTCCGAGACCGAGGTGCAGTGGGCCGAGTGGGATCAGCTCGCCGCAGAGGCGGCCTTCGATGACGACGAGGATTTCGCGCATGAGGAGATCCTCGCCGAGTGGAACCGGCGATACGGCACCGCCGTACCGGAGGCTGGTGCCCGATGAGTGCCGTCCACGACAAGACGCTTAAGGAGCTGGACGACACAATGGCGCAGCTCGACCGTGCGAACGAAGTCATCGACGGCCTGCGGTCGGAGCTGGCGGACATCAGAGCCGTGCTGTCGTCCGATCTGCGTGACGCGGAGCCGCTGTGCTGGGCGGTGGACCGGCTTGTGACGCAGCGCCGCTCCCTGCTGGCCCTCGTCGCTGCCTCCCAGCAGGACGGGGATGGCCCCGCACAGGAGACTGGGCGATGACGGCCGAACGGAAGACGTTCTACGTCGAGCGGATCTCGCGCACAGTGACGACGATCGCGGTGGAAGCGAGATCCAAGGCCGAGGCGATGCGGCTCGCCAGAGACGGCGAGGGCGACGAGGTTGACGCTCGGTCCCTCGTGTGCGGGTTCGGCCGGGTGCACGCTGAGGGGGAAACTGGGCGATGAGCGGGCCGCGCACCGAGCCCGCGACGATCGCCGTGCTTCGCGAGGCATGTGTCGGCTGGCTCCGTGGCGAATACGCCGACCGCTGGCTGACGGCGGCGAACCTCGTGAACCTCGCCTACAACACGGGCGCATTTGCGCTGGAGGCGCAAGTGACCCGGCGCAAGGTGGTCGCCGCGCTCGCGCAAGCCGTCAAGGCCGGGGAGGTCGAGCGCGAAACGAGGAATCGGTATGGACACGTCACCACGTTCTATAGCGCCGCCCCGTCCCCGAGAGGCGGCACGTCGTGACCCCGTCCCGTGAGCAGACGCGTGATCTGTCAGCTCGCATCCGAGTCTTGGAGGGCGAGCTGCAAGCGTCCTACCTGCAGCGGCGCGGAGCCGTTGAGCCGGACGGCACGGCTTGGTGTGAGTGGTGCGGTAAGCGGCCGGCGCGACCGGCCGACTTGTGGTGCATTCCGTGCAGGAGGGAGTCGTACTGATGCCGTCCCCTGAGCAGATCCAGGCGGCGATGCCTGCCATGCGGGAGTGGCTGGTCGCTGATGCGGAAGCCGGCAGGCACCTCGATGACCCGCGCGCCAGCATCGAGCGCGCTCTCGACTGGACCTGCGCTGGGGCAGTCGAGGCCATCTACCCCGGCGGCGTAGCCCAGTTCATCAAGGACCAGGAGGAAAGACGTGGTTAATCGGTTTGTCTACCGCGTCGTCGGGATCGACATCGAGGACGGCGAAGCGAAGCGGGACGAGCAGGAGACGCGCGACTCCCGCGACGCAGCAGTCAGAGCGGCGCATGACGTGCTTCGCAGCACGGAGCCTCCGTTCGACCGCGTCCTCGTTGAACGCAGAGCCGTCCGGGAGTGGGAGCACGTCATGAGCCTGGAGGCTGCCGATGTCCGCTGACTCCCAGTCCCCGAAGGTGGACGAGCGGCGGTGGGTTCTGCGCGGACAGATCCACGGCCTTGATACGGCCGAGTCCGTCGAGGTCGTCCCCGCTTCCCTGGTGGACGAGCTGCGAGCCGAGCTTCTGGCGGCGAACGACCGCTATGAGCATCTGGCAATCGGGCGCGACGCGGAGCAGGACCAGAGCATGCGGCTGCGGTCCGAGCGCGACACCGCCCGCGACGCGCTGCGCGAGATCGCCGACGTGATCGAACTCTACGGCCACTACCTCACGTACCACGCGATCGCCGGCATCCTCGCGAACGGCCCGCTGGCGACCGCTCCTGGTGGTGAGCGTGAGGACGAGTGCGCACGGTTGCGGGCCGAGAATGACGACCTCAAGCGCCGTGTCCGCGACTACGCCGGTCTCGACGCGGCGGAAGTTCAGCGACGGGCCTACGTCACCCACGAGCATCACCTGTCGGTCATTAGGGCGCTCGTGGCCGAGCGGAAGGCGCTCAGAGCAGAGGTCGACCGGCTGACCCGCGAGGCCCACGACCGCGAGTACTGGAACGTCCAGGCGATCGAGGCTGGTGAGAGGGCGGGCGTAGAGCAGGAGCGCAGACGGCTGCGCGAGTGGCTTGAAGCTGAGCCAGCGGAGTACGTGTTTCGAGGCGAGATCGCCGCCGTCCTCGCTGGCAAGGAAGGCGAGACGGCGTGACGTGGATCGACGGCTCCGCCGTGACGATGGGCTGCAAATGCGATAGCGGCACGCCCCTGCCAGACGGAGGCGAGCGGCGTTGTGACATGCCGTGCTGGCAGCGGGTGGGGATGATCAACACACCGTGCTGCCCGGATTGCGCTCCGTTGCCGCCGGTCGAGGAAGGAGCGTCAAGCGATGGCGACTGATCCCCTGCGCGAGTTCGCCGAGAGCGTCGCTCGCCTCGACCAGGCCACATGGCTCCGCGAGCGCTGCCGCACCTCGTTGACCGTCCTCATCGAGCGAGCACAGAACGCGCTTGCGCATGCCGACGCCCTTGCCGCTGACCGTCCTGTACGGGAGTGGCGGGCCGCACGCCGTCACGAGATCAAGGGCGAGATCCGGTACACCGAGTTCGGACGCTACGAGGACGAGCAGCCCGCCCGGAGCCACGCTCGGGACATCACGTTCGAGGGCTGGGAGATCGTCGTGCAGGCGCGCGAGGTCGGCCCCTGGCAGGACGTGACGGACGAGGGAGACGGCGATGCGTGACACCGGGCCGCTCGGCTGCTGCCACACCTGCAGGATGATCGGCTCTGAACCGGAGGCGGCCGCGCACCGGATCGCGACCGGCCACGACATCGACGTGCTCGACGCTGAGACGAGCGCAGCCGTTCGTGCGGAGTGGGCCCAGAGCTCGGCGCGGCGTGCGGTGAGCTTCGCCGCCTATGCGCGCCGTCTGCCAGCCGAGGGAGGCGAGGGCTAGATGGCGGCGAGCTGCCCGCGCTGCCACGACGTGTTCCCGGATATGGAGCCCGGCGAGAAGGACCACTGCTGGGACGAGTGGGGGCGTGCCGAGGTTCCGGTGATGCTCGTTGCACTCACTGCCGACCAGCGAGAGGACTGGGGCCAGCTCGTGGAGCCACAAGGAGAGGACGGGCGATGACGCGACCTGACTGCGTCCGTGCCGGAGACGACGAGGTGGAGCGTCTGCTTCGGCGCGCGTTCCGAGCGGGCTTTTACGAGAGCAGAGAGGGCTGCAACGGCGAGAACGGCACGCCCGATGACGACCGGCTGTCGGAGCTGTTCGACGACTGGCGCAGTTGCCTCGTGACGCGCAAGGCGCCGTCGCTCTCCCTCTCGCAGATCGAGACGCTCTACGAGGTGTGCCGGCAGGCCGTCGACTACCCATGGAAGCCGGGCGCGCTGCTCGAGATGGGCAAGACCCTGCGCGCCCTGCGTGCCGAGCTGAGCAAGGAGGACGACGGTGGCCGGTGACTTCGTACTCGCGCTCGCGTTCGACGGCGACTCGCCCGACTTCGCGCACGGCGTCGAGATTGGCCGGCTGTGGGAGCAGCTCCGCTTCGAGCCGGACGAGGCGGTCGAGCAGCTCGTGCATGCCGTGAATGCCGAGATGTGCATGCGGATCGGCGAGGCGCTCGGCCGTCCCTTCGAGGCGGACGTGCTCGACGACGTGTGGATGGAGGTCCGCTACGGGCCGGCCGAGCTGACTACTACACAGGAGGACCCGACATGACGCTGACGAGGCCGACCCGCGAGAACATGCGCCGCGTCGAGACGCTGATGATGGAGGCGGACGCTTGCTACGAGAAGGCGCACGCGGCCGTGGTCGAGGGCTCTTCGGTGGGTGCCCGCAAGTGGTTCGACGCGGCTGCTGCGGCTCTGCGCGCGGCTCGTCTCGCCGACCCGCATGCGAGATTCGATTTGCAGGCCACGAATGGCTGACCAGGTGCCCGACGGGTGGACGCCGGCTTCCGACCTCGAAGAGGTGTTCGCGGTGGTCGAGCGGATGGCCCGCGCCGACGAGCGCCGCAAGGTGATCGCGGAGCTGGAATCCGAGGAGGCAGTCGAACGGCTCGCTGCGCACCGTGCCGAGAACGATGGCTGCTACGAGCCGGGCCGGAGATGGAGCGAGCTTCCCGGCAACGTGCAGGACATGTGGCGCCAGTCGTCGCGCAACCTGCTCGCCGAAGCACGCTCGACCTTGATCCGCGCCTCCCTCCTGGCCCCCGAAGGGGAGGGCGGCGGCGGTTATGCCAAAGTTCTTTCGGGCGATCAGGCGGCCAACAAAGCCGGCATAAGGGGCGACGATAGAAAGACGGAATCAATCCATCGCCCCGTGTCGGCAGTCGCAAACTCTCCGCAAACTTCGGCGTCGTCGCCTTCCTCGGAACCTGCACGGGCGAGCGACGAGCGGACGTTCGAGTTCAGCGTGCACGGCGTGGTTCGTGCGTTCGACCATGAGGCAGCAGACGAGCTGATTGGCGCATGGATTGGCCTCGTCGTCGAGCACAGCGGCTCGGTGAGCGTCTGGTCATCGACCGCATGCAAGGGCCTGCTCTCGAAGCCGAGACGGGGCTACGACCTGCCGACCGAGGAGAACGCATGACCGTCGTTACGACTCAGCGTGGCGAGACGTTTGCCGGCTACAACGAGCTGGAGGCGATGTGCTGCCCGTCGTGCGCGGTGCTGTACGCCGTGCCAGCCCGGCTCATCGCAAGCGCTCGCAAGCGTGGAAACTGGGAGCGCACCTGGTTCTGCCCGAACGGGCACGAGCTGGGCTACAACGATCCGCCTGGCGAGTCGGAGGCGTCGAAGCTGAAGCGCCAGCTCAGATGGGCCGAGGATCACGCCGCCAGCCTGCGAGCCAGCCTCGACCAGTCAGAGGCGAGCCGACGCGCGCAGAAGGCGGCGACGACTCGGCTGAGAAGACGCGTGGCTGCCGGGGTGTGTCCGTGCTGCAGGCGCACCTTCCAACAGCTCACTCGGCACATGGCTTCGCAGCATTCCGACTTCTCGACCGAGGAGAGAAGCGCATGAGCGACGTGCGTCGCTTCATCAACCACGACGAGGACCGGATCCAGCATCGCGTCCGGGTCTGCGAGGTCTCGGGCCTCGTCGACTGCGCGAGCAAAGCGCACAAGGCGGATCCATGCGACCTCGTGACGTTCGAGTTCGGCCGCGACTGGCTGCTGGAGCAGATCCACACCCCGGACGCCGAGGCTGCCACCCCCTCGTCTGTACGTGAACCGAGCGCGCAGGATGTGATCGACGCGCTGCGGATCGGACTCGCCGCGAACGAGGAGCGCACGGTCAATCTGCTGCATCACCTCCTCGCGCTAGCGCCTGAGACGGACCCGCACCGCGGGACCGACGGCCTGGTGGCGCTGCTCTGGAGAGCCCAGGAGGCCACCGATGCCGTCGCCTGATCCCATGGGCCGCGTACAGCAGCCAGTCGCGGTGAGAGCCGCGCGGTACTTCGGCTGGCACGACAAGCCGCGCGTATCGGTCCGCGTCAACGATGGCGCTGTAGTGGTCGGCGAGCACGCTGGCCGCAAGCTGCTGATGGTCTACCACGAGCGCGGTGACAGGCTGAAGGTCGGCAGCGGCACCCATGTCAACCTGACGGAGCGGCAGCGCGTCGCTCTCATCGAAGCACTTGGAGGCGAGGCCCATGTCGCCTGAGCCTGCTCGTGAGGACACGGGGGGCGGGCGCTTCCGCAAGCTGCCCGTCGAGGTCGAGGCGATGCGCTGGGACGGCAGCGAGCAGGGAATCAACGAGATCGCTGCCTGGATCAAGGGGCACATCTCGTTGGACGACAATGACGGCGAGCCGCTGCTGAGCTGGGTGACGCCCGGCGACGACTACAAGGCCGTAAAGGACGTGCAGCTCGTGACGCTGCACGGCTACGTCGGCGTCAGCGAGGGCGATTGGGTCGTCCGTACCGTCAAGGGCGACTTCTATCCGTGCAACGCGCTCGTCTTCGATGCCACCCACGAGCGCGCCGCCTCCGCGTCTTCGTCCAAGGACGAGGAGGGCGGGCTGGACGACGACGAGCGCGAGCTGCTGAACACGCTCAAGTCGCAGGACGCTGAGCGCGTCGAGATCGAGGGGGACTACATCGATGCGATGCAGAGACTCGGCTACGAGCTGGTTGTGCATAACGAGCGCGACGGTCCGTGCTTCGGCTGCTCGCTCTCGAAGATGTTCGACCAGCTCGCCGCCCCCTCCGTCTCCCAGCAGGGGACGGCAGCATTCAGAGCGGCGCTCGACGAGTTCTTCCCCGAGGACGAGGTCGACCTGATCGAGCGGCTCGTCGATGAGCATCTCGGCTCCCAGCGGGGGACGGGAGGGGTTCTGCGCACTCGCGCGTGTCCGACTCACGGGAACCTTCACGTCGCGCCGCCGGGCATCGAGCCAATCACGCACTGTCCAGTGCTCTGCATCGATGAGGAGGAGTGCAGCGAGCCGCTTGGTCCGATCCGCGATTGGGTGCCCGCCCCTTCCCAGCAGAAGGGCGGCGGGCATGGCTGACGAGCGGTATTGCTGCGCATGCGACGAGCCAATTGAGGGCGAAGGCGTCGTGTTCTGGGAGGTCGATGGCGAGTGGATGTGCGACCCGTGCCACGAGTCCCTCAAGCCAGGAGGCGAGCGTCTTGTCGCCGATGCCTGATTACGAACACGACGTCTACGCCGATCCGGTGGAGGGAGGTTGGCGCTGGTACGCGCCCACGTGCCGGACGTGCGGCTGGCGTGGCGACGTTGTGGAGACGAAGGAGATGGCGCAGCGCGACGCGAAGCAGCATCGTGACACGCAGCCCGCCCCCGTCCTCCAGGAGGAGACGGGGACGCGGGAGCTGGTGGCGCGTGCGATCGCCACGGCAGACGACTGCGGCTGGGCGTTCGACGACTTCGAGGGAGATGATGAACTCCTCGCGAAGGCCGAGTCGAACCGGGCGCACTACATCGTGCTCGCGGATGCAGTTCTCGCCGCCGTCTCCCTGCCTTCAGGGGACGGGGAGCGGGGCGTGCTGCGTGATGCGGCGGAGAACGCCGTACAAGCGTGCTTGGGCCTGCTGCCGATCAGCGGTTCGGAGGAGTCGGGCTACCGCGTGGGCGAGCGCATCCAGCTCAAGGTGCTCGCGAACGAGCACGAGTGGGCGGACGCCGCGCAGGCAATCTGCGACCTGCACCGGGTCGCGAGTGCCTCAGGCGCCGCCGAGCGCTTCGCGGCCGGCGACGGTCAGCTCGACGAAGTAGATGCCGGGCTGCCATTCGCGGTCTCCGGGGATCGCGAGCCCGACGTCGACCATCGCAGCGAGCCGGTCGCCGGGGATGCACTCACCGCGCCCGTGCTCGCGACGGAAGGCTCTGAAGCGCGTCTCGCCAGTGACGCGGCTTGTGATGCAGACGGCGAGGTCGTCGCGGATCGCTTCGAGGGCGGATCGGTCCACCGCCGTAGTCTCGCGGACGAAGGCAAGCCGGCGGCCGCCTCTCCTTCAGGGGAGACGGGCGGATGACGTGCGCGCACGAGAACTTCGAGGCGGCCGTGGACGTGACGCGCCTGCACGAGCACGAGGGTGCGGACTCGCCCCACGCCTTCGTCGCCGACGTGCGCGTTTGGTGCAGAGCGTGCCGTGCGCCGCTCGGCTTCAAGGGCCTCTCGGCTGGCGTGAGCTTCGACCAGCCGATGTGCTCGCCGGACGCACTGGAGGCACGGCTGCCGTTGATGTCGCCGTCGGAACTGTCGTTGGTCGGGCCGCTGCCGGCGGTTCCCCTCGCCGCCCCGCCCGCAGGGGAGACAGGGGACGGGCGGGGGCTGCGTGAGTGGACGCTGTGGACGACCGACGGTCTGTGGCGGGTCGTCTCTGACGAGGAGCCGGAGCCCACGAGCGTCTACGAGCTGATCCGCGTCCGCGAGATCCCGTCCGGGGGAACCGACGACGATGCGGTTTCGTAGGCGTCGCCGCGAGCTGGCGAGACGCCCGGCGCTGGAGATCATGCGCGAGGCGACCGCGCTCCGGAACGAGATGCGGATCACGTCGAACGTCCCGGTGAGCGCGCCGCCGGCAGCTTCTAGGCCCGCGTGGCTCCGGGTTTCAGTGTCGGTCTTGCTCGCCTTCGGCGGCGAGGAACAGTTCGACCAGGCTGATCTGGAGCGCGTCGGCGATTCGTTGGAGCGTCGGCAGCGTCGGGGTGTGTTGGCCGGTTTCGATGGCTTGGAGGTGGAGGCTGAGGCCGGCTTGTTCGCAGAGTCGGCGTTGGCTCAGTCTGCGTGTTTGGCGGCAGCGCCGGATTGCTCGGCCGAGCGCGATCTCGATCGGTGGCCCGGTTGGCACCATCGACGGCACCGTACCGGTTTTCAGGGGGTCGGCCATGCCGAGCACTGAGCGGGAGCGGCCGGGCACTGAGCGGATGCGAAGCGCGGAGCGCCGGGGACGGATCCGGCGTGCGCTGATCGCCGCCTACGAGCGCGGTACGGCTGGCGACGAACGCTGGAATGCGACACCCGCCGTGGACGCGCTCGAAGACGAGCTGTTCCACCCCGCCCTCGTGTCCCCCGAGCCTGGGGACGGGGACGAGCTGCGGGAGCTGCTGACCGGCGCCGCCCGCCACCTGCGCAACCTGCCAGGCACGAGAGAGAGCGATGACATCCGGTGGGCTGAGCGGCTGGAGCGCCGCGCCGCCCGCCTGTCCTCCAGAGAGCAGGAGGTCGCCGATGGCTGATCGCTGCCCTCATTGCGGCGGGTCGGGGCTGCTCCAATGGCATGTTGACGGCGCGCCGTTCGGACGGCCGCACCGTTGCCAGTTCTGCAACGGAACAGGCCGCGATGACTGGCGACCCCCGTCCTCCCCACAGACGGAGGACGCGGATGCGTAGCCGTTCAGGCGACGAGCTCCAGCAGCCGGCCGAGTCGGGCTCGCTCGTGCGCGGTCAGCTCCCGGCTGCTGCCGGCACCGTCGTGGCTGTAGACGGCGTCCAGTGCCCGTGTGGGCTGTGCGGCGAGCGCCTCGGCGACCTGTTCGATGCTGCCGGTGAACAGCACGCACCACGGCCTGTCGGGATCGCAGATCATGAACGTCTGCATGCCTCACAGCATCTCGCCGGGGTCTACAAGCAGAAGGCGGAGTGCGCGCCTTCCTTCGCCGGGGGAGCAGGGATGAGACCTCCAACCCAAGGAGACCGAATGATCGAGGTCCGTGGCGACGTGGATGTACGCGCAGTCGAGCAGCTCCAGCGGTGCGCCGAAGCCGGAGACGCGGTCGCTGCCGTGATGTGCGCGGATGGCCACGTCGGCTACTCGCAGCCGATCGGCGGGGCCATTGCGTACCGCGACAAGATCAGCCCATCGGGTGTCGGCTACGACATCGGTTGTGGGAACAAGGCGGTGCAGACGAGGGTGCTCGCTGCCGATGTCGAGCTGCCGGCGATCATGGACGAGATCGTCCGTCGGATCAGCTTCGGTATGGGCCGTGTGAACGACGAGCCGATCGACCATCCGGTCCTCGACGCGATCCGCGATGCCGACTTCGCACCGCAACGCGGCCTTCGCGATCTCGCCGCGAAGCAGCTCGGCACTGTCGGAGCCGGCAATCACTACGTCGACCTGTTCCGCGACGACGACGGCTGGCTGTGGATCGGCGTGCATTTCGGCTCGCGCGGCTTCGGTCACAAGACGGCGTCCGGCTTCCTCGCCGTCGCTGAGGGCAAGCGCTTCGGCGAGCACGCCACGGAGGGCGAGATGGACTCGCCGCCGATCCTGTTCGACACCTCCTCGGACCTCGGGCAGGCGTACATCGCGGCGATGACGCTCGCGGGTGACTACGCCTACGCCGGCCGCGACGTCGTGGTCGACAAGGTGCTGGAGATCCTCGGCGCGACGAGCACCTACGAGGTCCACAATCACCACAACTTCGCGTGGCGCGAGACGCATTTCGGCGAGGACATGTGGGTGATCCGCAAGGGCTGCACCCCGGCGATGCCGGGTCAGCAGGGCTTCGTCGGCGCGACGATGGGCGAGCCATCGGTGATCCTCGAAGGCATCGAGTCGGACGCCTCCGCGTCGCTGCTCTACTCGACGGTCCACGGCGCCGGCCGCGTCATGTCGCGCACGCAGGCTGCTGGCAAGTCCAAGCGCCGGAAGGTGTGGGAATGTAGCGAGCGCGACTGCGCGTACCGCGCCCCGCTCGACCGCCAACGCGAGGGCGGTGGCCCGATCCCGTGCCCGGAGCACCAGGGTATCCGCAAGATGCAGAAGCGGTGGCTGACCGAAAAGGTCCGCGACGGCGAGATCGACTGGACGGCGACGCTCGCTGACCTGGCCGCGGCCGGCATCGAGCTGCGCGGCGGCGCCGCTGATGAGGCCCCTGGCGCCTACAAGCGCCTCGACGTCGTGCTCGATCACCACGCAGACACGATCCGCGTCCTTCACCGTCTTCACCCGATTGGGGTCGCGATGGCCGGGCCCGACACCTACGACCCCTTCAAGGACTGAGCTGTCGTGCTTGTCCAGTCACCAGGAGGTGACGGGGCGTGAGCGTTCATGTGACAAGTCGGCGCCCGGCCGTTCTGTCCTGGTGCTACCACGATCCAAGCCCTGGTCGCGAGGGATTGGAGAGAGCGATGCTGAAGCCAGGCTATTTGCCGAATGGTGCGCCGATGATCGACGTGAGGGACGTCGAAGGCGGCCTGCTTGGGGAGGGACTGGTGCAGGTTCTTGCCGATGGTCGGCCGGCACGGGTGGCGTGGCTGCCGAATGGTGAGCGGCACGACTACGAGGCGTCGGAGGCGCGTGAGATGGCGGACGCGTTGAACCGTCTCGCGGCGGTCACCGACTACCTGAATCGTGAGCTGTTCTGATGAGGCGGCAGCGAACCGCCCGTGTGGGGGGGTCCGATGGCACCCGCGCACTGCGATCCAGTTGTACGGTCCCGTTTGCCCGAGAGTTGCTGTCCGAGAGGGGAAACGAACGGACGGCAGGCATGCTCGGGTCCCGGCCCACGGTGCCCCAGGCGCGTCCGTCCCCCAGCCTGGGGCACCGGGTCCAGTCGCTCCCGAAGTCTCACCTGTCGGCGCCCCCCTGAAACGGCGAACGCCCCACCGGCAGTACCGGCAGGGCGTCCACGTGAGCGAGTCGCTACCTCGACGTGGAACCTTGTCACCGGGACCGGATGGAGCAACGCATGAGGATCAGTCGCATCGCAGAGCTGCCGCTCGAGGCGCGCACCCTGCTCGCTCGGGCGAGCGTGATAGCGGAGGCGCCGGGGGTGAGCTTCATCCCGTCGGGCCGTCACGAGCACGACACGAAAGCGCCGACGACAGGGACGGGCATGCCGCTGTACGACCGCATGCTTCACCGCTTCCTCACCACCAACGACATGGACACCGCGATCAGATGGGCCGAAGCGGAACTCCACTCGACATCGCACTCCGCACCGCCGCCGAGACTGACGTTCAAGCAGCGGATCTTGATCCGCTGGGAAGGGCATAGCTGCGAAGCGGTCGCGCAAGCGGAAGGCATCCACCGCACCACGATCTGGCGGTGGCGCCGCGAGGCGAAGCTCGACCCCGCAGACGGCACCGAGCTGGAGAGGAATTCCGCGTGAGCGTCGTGTACGCTGTTGCAGACGTCGGCGGTCGAGCTATGTCCGAACGCCCCTTCCGCCCCCGGACACGCGAGGGCCACATGCAACAGACGGCCGCCCCTCCAGCGTGCTCTCCCGGCTGCTTGTGCTCGCAGCATTTCGGCTTGGCCGAATACATGCATCGGCTTACCGGGAAGGACTACGGGCTCCCGAGAGCGCCGCTTGCCGGCCGGGAGCATCGCCTGAACGTGCAGACGATCGGGCCGACGCCTGACAATGTCGTCCCCCTCCCGATCGTCAAGAGCTGCGATGGCACGATGACGTGTCCCTGCGAGCCGTGTGCGGCTGACCGAGCGGAGCGCGTGCGACGTGGCGGTCAAGGGGCGGGACCGTCGCAGATCGCGCCAAAGCCCCCTCGTGCACTCCGTGGAGCGGCGGCGTGACCTGGAGCGAGCGTCTTGCACGACGCGATCCGGGCGTCGAGGAACTGCGCCTGCGCGATACCGACGAGGTGATCGGCCACGTCCGCCTCAGAGAGGCGCCCGACACGGGGTGCCTCGCACCCGTCGTAGATCTCGCCTCGCGTCGTCGCAGATCGCCCGGCCCTGACCGTGGAGCGGCGTAGACTCCAGGGCATGCGCGAGCACGATCCGCTCCTGCATGAGGTTGCGACAGCGCTCCGCGACTTGAGCGCGCGGGTCGTTGCCGTGCGCCCGGACGTCTCCGACGATGATCGGTGGCAGGCGGTCGATGACGCAACCGACCGCGCAGAGGCCGTGCTCGCCCGCGTGGTGGAGCGCGAGGGAGACATCGTCCCGCCGCCCGCCGCCCCGGCGTAGAATGGCGGGGGCATGAATGAGGACCGCTCCTTCTTCCGAGCCTCGGACTTCGTCGCAGACGACGGCCCGGTGCATCACTTCGTCATCACGCAGCATGGCGTGAAGCGCGAGCGCATCAGCGCCGTTGTCGAGGCCATGAACCGGTCGAGCGTGCCGCTCCGGCCGCCATCGGGCACGTCGCCTCGCATTCCCTCGTAGATCTTCGCTGCCCGTCGACCGTAGGGTCCATGGGGCGGCGTCGCCCTGACGCCTCTGGCGTCAGTCATATCCGCCCGGTGGCGCCGGGCCGCGGGTAGCTCCCGCACACGTTCCGCCGCTCGTGTTCAAGCGGTGCTGCACGGGGTTAGTCGCCGTGTCGCAAAGGGTCTCGCCAGCCGCCCGCCGGGATCGACTCCGGCGGGATATTGACCTTCACCCCCGACGAGGAGGACGTTCCATGCCTGGGACTCGGCTGTTGAAGAACGCCGGCCTCTATCAGGGCACGCATAACCGGTATGACGCGGTCACGTTGCAGATCGTGACGACGACGTCGACTGGTGAGCAGCTGGTGCACAACTCGCTCACGGATACCGACGCGGCCGCGATCCGTGACGGGCTGTTGAAGACGCATCCGCTGCCGCAGCCCACACCGACGCCGACTCCTCCTGCGCCGCAGCCGCCAGCTCCGGTTACTTCATCGAAGCCGTCGCTTGGCCTGGTCGCCGCACCGGATTGGCTCGCCGCGCTGAACGCCGGTATCGCGGCTATCCGTCCGAGACTCGTCCGTCTCGACAGCGCCCGGATGAGCCTCACGTCGTCGCTGACGTCGCCGACGATCGCGGCCGTGAAGGCGGCGCGTGCTGACCCGGTGCTGCTGTGGTCGGACTGGACGCCGGCGAGCACGCCGTCGATGATCCGTGCGTGTGCCGACAAGTTCAGACTTCGCTACGTCGAGGTCGGCAACGAGGACTTCTACGACTACGCCGGCAAGTCCACGAGCTCGTCACAGGCGCGATCGACGGCGACCGCCTATGCGCTCCAGATCAAGGCGATCCACTCAGCGCTCGCCGGCACTGGCTGCCAGGTCCTCGCCCAGGCCGACTGGCCGAGTTGGGGAGGGGTCGAGGTCGACGCGATCAAGGCCGCCGTCCCGAACTTCCCCGACTACGTCGACGGCATCACGATCCACCCGTATGTCGACGACGTCGCCCGCATCCAAACGATGCTGCTGCGCTGGGTCGCTCTCGGCGGCAGACGCGACAAGCCGGTGTGGGCGACGGAGTGGGGGATCGCCACCGACGATGGCCGCAGCTTGACGCCGAAGGAGCCGAAGGCGGGCACGATCTACGGCCGGCCGAACAACCTCACCTACGAGCAGGCAGCGGTCTTGGTCCGGCCGACGTATGAGCGCATCAAGGCGGCATGCAACCTCGCAGCATTCTTCGCCTACCAGGACCGTGACCAGCGAGCGTCGGGAGCAAGCGTGGACCCGGAGCACTACTTCGGCGTCAACCAGCTCACAGCCGGCAAGCCAGGTCCGCCGAAGCCGTTCTATGCCGACGCGATCAAGGCGCTGGGGGCGTAAGGGTGCCGTGAGACGTCAGTGCAAGGGGGAGACCCGAAGCGGCAAGCCGTGCGGGGCCCCGCCGCTGAAGCCAGGCACCGTGATCGCAGGCGTCGCGGTCAGCGGCGAGTGGTGTCGCCAACACGACGAAGATCTTCCATCTTCGGCCAAGATCGACCGTACGCGCACGCCCGAGCAGATGGGTGGGCGTCCTCCGTTGCCGAAGCCGACAGATGTGGCGCGCCGCCTCGTGGAGGAGAACGTGGCGGCGGTGCTGCGTCCGCACTTCAAGGCGTTGGGCTTGCACTTGAACGACGACGGCACGATCACGCCGCTGGAGCGTGGCGCGATCATCACGGGGGAGTCGAAGGAGGGCACGGTCGTCCCTTCGGTGATCGAGGATCTCGCGGCGCAGATCGCGGCGGCGGAGAAGCTGCTGGACCGTGTGTACGGCCGTCCGAAGCAGCAGACTGAGATCTCGGGGCCTGATGGCGGACCGCTTGAGGTGCGTCGTGATCTGTCGAGGCTGAGCGCCGATGATCTGAAGGCGGCGGAGGAGCTGGCTCGCAAGCTGGAGGCGTAGATGCTCGCGACGTTGCCGTCGTTGGACGAGGTGGTGGCAGAGCAGGCTCGCAGGAGTCTGCGCGAGTTCATCCGGCAGGCGTGGTCGATCGTCGAGCCCGGCACCGCCTACAGCCACAACTGGCATATCGACGCGATCTGCGAGCACCTCGAAGCAGCGACCTCTGGTGCGATCCGGCGGTTGATCATCAACATCCCGCCGCGCACGATGAAGTCGATCTCGGTGTCGGTCATGTGGCCCGCCTGGGTGTGGCTCACGAAGCCCGAGACGCGGTGGATGTTCGCTTCCTACGCGCAGGATCTTGCGACCGAGCACTCCGTCAACTGCCGGGCGATCATCGAGCACCCGGGATCGGACTTCAACGAGGACGCGACGCTGCTGGAGCGCGTCGGCTACCGCGGCCTTCTCGCTCTGCTCGGCGAGGACTGGACGCTCGAGGACGACGACAACCAGAAGACGAAGTTCCGCAACACTCGTCGCGGTTACCGGTTTGCCACCTCCGTCGACGGCCGCGGCACCGGCATGGGCGGTGACTTCGTGGTCGTCGACGACCCGCACAACGTCAAGGAAGCGGAGTCGGACACCAAGCGCGAGGCAGCGTGCCGGTGGTGGGACCGGACGCTGGCGTCGCGGAATAACACGCCGAAGCAGGGCGTGCGGGTGCTGGTGATGCAGCGCGTCCACGAGGAGGACGTGACAGGCCATGTGCTCTCGAAGGCCGGCGAGGCGATCGAGGGTGAGGCTGGCTGGTGGCATCTGTGCCTGCCGATGGAGTACGAGCCGTCGCATCCGTTCGTGTGGCCAGACGATCCACGAACGAAGGCTGGCGAGCTGCTGTGGGACGACCGTCTCGGCCCTGTCGAGGTGGCCGAGCTGAAGCGCGATCTCGGCCCGTATGCCGCCGCAGGCCAGCTTCAGCAGCGTCCCGCCCCTGCTGAGGGCGGGGTCATCAAGACCCGCTGGTTCAGATACTTCGACCCGGACGGCGAACTGCCGACCTTCACATCGGTCCTTCAAAGCTGGGACACGGCATTGAAGGACAAGCAGACCTCCGACTACACCGTCGGCCACGTGTGGGGAATCCATCTCGCGCGCCGCTACCTGCTGCGCTCAGTGCGTGGCCGGTGGGGGTTGGCGGACACGATCGAAGAGGTCCGCAACCTCTCGCGGTGGGTCCAGAACCACTATCCGGCTCACAGCGCGCATCAGATCCTCGTCGAGAACCGAGCGAACGGCGTCGAGGTCATCGCCGCGTTGCAGCACGAGATCCCCGGCGTCCTGCCCGTCGACCCGAACCGCGACAAGGTGCTCCGCGCCCGCGCGATCGAGCCGCAGTTGGCGGCCGGGAACGTGTACCTGCCTGGCCACGGCAACCACGACGGCAGCGGCCCCGACACAGCCCGCACACCGGGGTGGGTGCAAGAGCTGCTGGCGGAGTGCGCGAGCTTCCCGTTCAGCAGCCATGACGACCAGGTCGACGCGATGACGCAGGCGTTGGACCCGGCGCGGATGCTGACGCCGCCGCCGGCTGGTGTGGCCGCGACCGGCGGCGTATCGGTGGGGCGTGACCCGTATAGCGGATCGGACTTCGGATAGGAGCGCACATGGACACGCGAGTCGTCGAGTTCGCAGGAGGTCCGCTGGATGGGCAGGTCCGGGAGATTCCCGACTCCAAGCTGTTCGCATGCGTGCAACTCGCCGGCGCGCCTGAGGGCAACGGAGGTGCCCCCATCGGGGTGGACGACATCACCTATCGCCGGGCGGGAAGGACGCTCCAGGGGACCGACCTGTACGTCTTCGACCCGCCCTGCCGGGGCGAGGGCATCTGTGCCTAATAGGAAGATCTGGGGCCAGGTTCTCGCGGCCTACGAGCACGACTACGACCCAGGCCACGACCCCTACGACTGGTCCCGCTACGAGGTCTGCCCCGACCCGGAGCGGCTGCCGAGATCGTTCTCGATCTCAGGATCGCTGTGGCGCGGCCGGTTCACCGAGCATGGCCGGCTGCACTCGTATGAGGTGAAGCGCTTCGCGTCCCGCCAGCAGCTCGGCAGCCTGAAGCGCACCGCGACCGCGATGCTCCGCGAAGCCGGTGTGCGCGAGTCCGACTGGTTCGCAGGCGGCGGCGGGTGGATGCCGGGCGGCCAGCCGCAGATCTACGACCAGTACATCCCACTCCTGCCGGGGCCGGCAACGCGGCAGCTCTACTGGGCCGACTACTTCGCGATGTCAGCGAAGTGCTTCGAGTGCGGCAACCACGATCCCGTCGCACACCGTGCTGTCGAGACGATCACGGAGTTCGTGCTCGGCCGCGGCATCGAGGCGTCATTCGCGTCCGATGCTGCCCAGGAGGCTTGGGACGCGTTCTGGACCGAGAACGAGATGGACGACCGCCTCGAAGAGATCGATGGCGACCTCTCCACGTTCGGCGAGGTCCTGATCCGCTACTTCCCGCTCCCCGGCGGCAGGCTCGCCGTTCGCTCGCTGGACCCGGCGTCGATCTACGAGATCGTCACCGACCAAGAGGACATCGAGACGGTCTACTTCTACCACCAGCAGTACCAGGCGCCGTACGAGCTGTACGCGCCGCCTGCCGGCAACAAGGCGCCGACGGGGCCGACACAGAACGCGGTCGCGAAGTACGTCATCCGGCAGATCGCCGCCGACGAGATCGACCATGTGAAGATCAACGTGCGGTCCGCTGAGAAGCGGGGACGCTCCGACCTGTTCAGCGCGCTCGGCCACTTCAAGCGGCTCCGCGACCTGATGACGAGCCACGTCATCCGCCAAGACCTCCTGTCGCGGATGGTCCTCGACCTCAGAGTCGAGGGCACCGCCCTGGACGCGACCGCACTGCGCAACGCGATGTTCCCCGGTGGCAGACAGCCACCGCCCGGCTCGGTCCTGGCCCACAATGCTCAGGCCGAGCTGACGCCGTTCCAGTGGCAGTCCACGTCGGAAACCGGTGTCGAGGACGTTGTCCAGGAACTGATCAACCTGATCGCCACCGGGGTCGGTATACCGAAGCAGTACCTCGGCATCGACAGCAAGGGCGGACGAGCCACTGCGCTTGTCGCGACCGAGCCGGCGGCGAAGCGGTTCGAGCGCCGCCAGAAGGTGCTCGAGCGGCTGCTGCACAAGATGGCCGACCGTGTCCTCGACGCAGCCGGCATCCAGGGTGAGGACCAGCGCAAGCGCGAGTTCACGTTCCCCGGGATCGTGACCGAGGACCGGCAGGCGAAGATCGCCGACCTCACCACCGCCCGCGCGAACGGTGTGATCGCCGACAAGACCTACCGTGTCGCGGTCGCGAACGAGCTGGGCATCACGACCTACGACCCCGACGAAGAGCAGGACCTCATCGCCGAGGAATGGGCGGAGGTGGGCAGAGCCGGCGACGGCAGAATCCGCCGGTTCGTGATCGCCGCGACCAACCGTCAGGCGGCGATGCTCGACCCGACGAAGGAACCGCCCGACGAGGATCAGCCGCCGGGTCTGCTCGTGCCGTCAGGTGGCGCCGAGGCGCCCGACGTCGCGCCGACGTCGCGTGGCGGCTTCCCTGCCGACGAGAACCCGCTCAGCGGCCAGGGTGCCGCGAACATCCGCAAGGACAACCAGATGAAGGAACGCCTCGTCGTTCTGCCCGAGGGCGAGCTGCGTGCCGCGATTCGCGAGGCGGCGCGCGAGGCACGCAAGCCACGCCGTCGCCCGGACGATCCCGAATTCGCCAAGCACGCCGAGCAGTTCCGTGCGGCAACGAAGGAGAACCTGGGGCAGCTCGTGACGGGCGCCGCGTGACGTGCTTCAGCCACACGCGATCCACCGCTTTCAGCAGGCCCAGCGGGAGCTGATCCACAACACCTACCTTCAGGCATGGCAGGCCGGCGTGGACGGCTACGAGCCGGACCAAGACCCGACCGAGCCGCTGCCCGATCAGGACCATCACCCGGCCGTCGTCGCAGCCGTCGGCGCGGGCGCCGCAGCCGCGCTTCTCGCCCGCCGCCACCGGCGCTACAAGCCGCCGACCGAGCCCGACCAGAACAGCTACGGCCGCGCCACTCGCCCGGCGCTGCGCTCCATCGACAAGATGGGGCCCGAGCTGGCCAGCCTCACCCCCTCGCAGCAGCACCTCGACACGGCTCAGAGGGCGGTCGACGCGGGCGAACTTGCGGCCGCGAGCATCGGCGTCTATGCGCTCGGGCTCGCGTTGCAGGACTGGATCGACTCGAACAGCTACCGCCTCAACCTCGGAGAGTCCGTCGCCTGGGCCGGCGAGCAGGACGGCTACGCGCAGGCCGCAGCCACCGACGGGATGCTGCTCCAGTGGCAGACCGAAGACGACGAGCGCGTCTGCGACGACTGCCTCGACCTCGGCAACCTGCCACCGATGGTCGCCGACGACTGGCCGACCACGCCAGGTGCCGGCGGAACGATCTGCGAGCAGGGCTGCCGGTGCTCGCTCGAAGCGACATCTGACCTGAACGAAGGCGACCAGCTCTACGTGCTCAACGCGGGTGAGAACGCGCTGGTCGGCAGCATCGCGGCCAAGATCGCGGCATGAGGAGGACGACGTGAAGAAGACCGGCGGCCCTGATCTGAGGATCGGCTTCGAGCAGGACGCAAACGCGCTCGGCGCGCTCTACCGTCGCCGGCAGCGGCTGGCGCGTCGGCTCGAAGGCTGCCCGGCCACGAGCATGGCGGTCCGCAAGTTCTTGAACGCGATCGACCTCCATGCTGAGGAGCGGTGCGTTGCTACCGCGGATCTCGGCAAGATCCGGTTCGAGCGGCCCACGCTCAACACGGAAGGGTTCGTGCAGAGGATCGCGCAGTGACGACCCTCGACGACGGCGCGCCGATCGAGACACGCGGCGATCCACTCGACCAGAAAGCATGGGACGTCGTGGCGGCGCGAATCGCGGACGCCAACGCTCTTGCGGCACGGCGCTCACCCTATGCAGCAGTCGAGCACTACGTCGCGGCCGATCTCGCTCTCGCGCAGCGTCTCCACGACGATGGCCTCGTGTTCGCCGTGAATGTCCTCGTCCTTCATCCCCTCGGCCTCGCGCTCGGCGTCAGCGTCTCGGAGTTCGACGCCGAGACGATGCGCGGCAGGGTAACCGCACTCATCCTGCACGCCACCGCCCAGGACGAGAAGATCGAATACGAGGGCGATGTCATCGAGCGCGGTCTCTCCAAGCTCGCGGCCGCGGGTCACGATGGACTCAGGCAGGCCTGCCTTCGCAGCACGAGAGGCGAAACGTGACGACCATCGCTGCGGGCCGCTCCCGCTACGGCGAAGCCGGCTGGATGATCGACCGCACCAAGCGCCTCGCCGACCTCATCGCCCTCCCGAACATCCTCCAGGCCGTCGAAGACCTCGTTGAGGCCCTCGACGACTACGCCGCGTCCAGAGGCGTCGAGCCCAGAGAGCTGCACGACGACGTGATCTTCGCGGCCGGCATGAACTACGTGGTGCACCGCATCACGGTCTGAGGCGCTCGCCGCCGTCGAAGCCGACGACCTCGCCGGGAAGCAAGACCTCTCCGAGGTCCCATGGCGCAGGCGCGTCCACGCTGTGCGTACGGCCGTCCTCGCGCACGACGATCAGCTCACGTCGGGGGCCAGCGGCCATCTCGTCGTAGATGACGCGGGTTACTTCGCGTCCGCCAACTCCGCCGTCGCCGCCCATGCGGCTGACGATAGCCGACCGAAGGACCGCCTATGCGACTTCCCCTGCTCGCGCGACTCCGCGAGTCCACTTCCGCCTCAGCGATGCCGCAGCTTCTGCGCGGTGATGAAGAGGACGAGAGAGACCTGGAGGAGGGCACCGACGACGAGACCGCCGAGGGCAAGAAGCCGACCAAGGCGAAGGCCGCCCGGGAGGCCGAGCCGGTCCAGTTGAAGCTCCTCACCCGGCTGCGCGAGATGCGCGTCGAGAAGACCGGCGAGCGCACCTACGAGGTCACGATCATCCGCGAGGGCCTCGGCAACCCGACGGACGGCAACTACTACACCCGCGAGGCGCTCCAGAAGGCCGTCAGCGACGGCATGTTCGAGGGCCTGAAGGCATACGCGAACCATCCGACCCAGGACGAGGAACGCCAACGCCCCGAGCGCGACGTCCGCCAGCTCGTCGGCCACTACCGCGAGGCCCGCTACCTCGAAGACGCGGGCGTCGGCCAGGTCCGCGCGACGTTCGTGCCGATCGCCGGCGCCGGCTACGAGTGGGTCGTCTCCCTCGTCGAGGCCGCGATCTCAGCCGGCTCAAGCACCGACCGTCCTCTCGCCGGGATCAGCATCGACGGCGGTGGGGTGGTCGATCCCGGTCAGCTTCCCGACGGCCGTCACGTGAACTTCGTCCGCGAGGTTCGCCACCTCCCTTCCGCCGACCTCGTCACCAGTCCTGGTGCGGGCGGCGTCTTCCTTCGCCGGCTCACCGAGAGCAAGCGCCAGTTGAACCCTGCCACGCGGCCGGGTCATCACAACGCCTCCAAGGAGGTACGCATGAAGCCTGCCGAGATGCAGGAGAAGATCAAGGCCGCGCAGGCAAAGTTCCGCGAGGCCACGAGAGAGGGCGCCGACGAGTCTGGCGCCGAGACGACGCTGCGTGAGGCTGTCTCGATCATCGATGAGGTCGCTACGGCCGAGATCGAGGTCGAGCTTCGCGAGGTCGAGAAGATCGTCGAGAAGCCCGTCGCCGCCAGCGACGACGAGAAGGACCAGCTCGCCACCAAGCTGCGCGAGGCCGAGACGGCCCGCGACGCAGCGATCGGCGAGCGCGACGAGGCCCGCACCGAGCGGGACGAGGCCAAGGGCAAGCTGACCGCGACCGAGCGGGCCATCACCGCCGGTCGGGTCCTGCGCGAGGCGGAGGTGCCGAAGGAACTCGCTGAGTTGTGGTTCGACGACGTCGTGAAGTGCGACGACGAGACCGCGATGAGACGGCTGCTCGAGCGCAAGACGAAGGAGCGCGAGATCACGATCGCGCACGTCCGCGAGGCGTTCACCGGGGTCGAGGGCTTCGCCGCTCGTGTCCCCGCAGGCGAGGGCGACGCGAAGGCGCGCCTGGTCGCCGCCGGCCTCCCCGTCAAGGCCGAGGAGGAGTAACCGATGTCCACCACCGCACAGAACGTCGTCCTCTCCGAGAACCGCAACCGGTTCCCGAAGGCGCTTCCCGTCACGTCCGACCAGACGATCAACCAGGGCGACCTCGTCTACTGGGACGGCACCAACTACTCCGTCACGCCGCTGACGAACAAGAGCCAGCTCAACGGGTCGAACTTCCTCGGCGTCGCGATGCAGTCCAACCAGGTCGCCGTCTATGGCGGTGACGCCGCCAGCCCCGGCATCGAGGTCGAGGCGCGCGCGACCGTCGAGATGAACACGACGGCCGGCGATACCTACCTGCCGTTCGACAAGGTCACGCTCGGCATCGACGGGCAGACGATCACGAACACCAGCGTCGGCGGAAGCCAGGGGATCGGCTACGTCGTGATCGAGGCGCCCGCAACCGCCAGGCCGCACCAGGCCACCCCGGCGCCCGAGAGCGTCGCCGGCGGACCCGGCATCCGCATCCGGGTCATCCTCGCCCCCAACCACGTCGCCGCCGCGGCCCTCTAGGAGCATGCCATGAAGACCCTTCGAGAGATCGAGGCTAAGCGCCTCGACGAGGCGCGCCAGCAGGCGTTCCGGGAGGCCGACCGTGCGGCTGGCGTCCCCGGCCTCTGTGCCAGGCTGGACTGGGACGACCCGACGCTGAGCATTCTCAAGCTCCGCGAGGCAACGTCCGAGTCTGCGATGCCGCAGCTTCTGCGTGCCGGCGTCCAGCAGTTCCTGTTCGACGCCTACAAGCAGGTCGAGGTCGTCTTTCCCGACGTCGTGCGCGTCGTCAACTCCACCAAGTACGAGGAGCTGTACGGGCCTCTGTACGGGCCGGAGATGCCGCGCCAGGTCGACCCTGGGCAGCCGTTCGAGGACAGCCGCCTGATCGGCCAGGACATCCGCCTGAAGAACATCAAGATCGGCCGGACGCTGGGCTTCGAGCGCGAGCTGATCGACGACGACCAGACCGGCCAGATCCAGGTGCGCGCCGGTCAGATGGGCGAGCGCACGCGGATCTACGAGGAGCAGACGGTCATGAACGTGATCGTCGCCGGCGGCGCCAAGGGCTACACGACCACGATCGGCAATGTCGGCAACAGAGGCAGCGGGTCGGATCTCACCCAGCCGTCGCTGGAGGCCGCCGACATCGCTCTCCAGACGATCAAGGACCCGCTCGGGAACCTGTACCTCGTGCAGCCCAACACGCTGCTCGTCGGCCCTGAGAACAAGTTCAACGCCGCCAAGCTGCTCCAGTCCGCGCTCCAGCCGTCCGTGCCCGGCGCCTCCGGTCAGACGGCGTCCACGGCCGGCTCTGGCGGCACCGGCTACGTCAACACGTTCAATCCGCTCCAGGGCCTTTACGACCTCAAGGTGAGTCGTTACCTCGCCAAGGCGTTCGTCACCGGCCTGGACAACACGACCGGTGCGTGGCTGCTGCTCGAGGCCGGGAAGGCCGTGGTCCTTCAGGACCGCGACCCGCTTGAGGTCGCGATGGAGGCGCCGAACAGCGGCCAGGCGTTCAACACCGACACCTACCGCTACCGCGTGCGTCGCCGCTTCAACGCCGGCGTGCTCGATTCGAGCTTCGGGTTCCGCGGCAACTAAAGCAGCAACCGGCGGGACACGGGGTGCGTGCCCCTCACCAGGGACACGCCGGGGTTCGAATCCCCGCCCGCCACTCTCGAAAGGAACCGCCCATGAGCGCGCTTCGCGAAGCCGACCAGTGGCAGATCAGCCAAGCGTTCGCCGACCTCGGCGTGCTCTGGGGAGAGGAGCAGGCAGAAGGAGACGACGTCGGCGTCGTCCAGATCGAACAGCTCGCGCGGCTCCTGCGGGCCTTCCAGACCCACGAGCAGCAAGAGCAGCCACAGCTCGCGGACCTGGAGGAAGGCAGCTACACAACCCCCAGCGGCAGCATCTACTACCAGGACCAGCAGACCGTCACCGAACTGCAAGAGCTCTACGCCGCCCTCGAGGAACAGGCGCAGACCGGATCGCCGAACCTGGAGAACCAGCAGGCGCTCGCGATGCTCCGCAGAGTGCAATCCGGTGCGCTGCTGTCCGAGGCCGAGATCAGCACGATGCGCAAGCTGCTCGCCAAGCACGCCGCCATCCTCGGCTCCGACCCTGCCGACGGTCGCCACATGATGGACGCCGACATTGCAACCGCACGCCTCGACCAGGGAGCACCATGACCGACACGCTCGTCATCGGCGAAGACCTCTTCGACCCCGAGGCCGAAAGCCCGGACCTGACGCAGGCCGACCCGATCTCGGAAGCCGTCGGCTCGACCGGATACGTCGCCCGCTATGTCCTCGACGGCTGCGAGCAGCACTTCGCCGACGGATTCCGGCTGGGAACAGAGCGCTTCGACCGCTTCTACTACGAGGCCGGGCTGCTGATCGACGTGCTCGACGGCGACAGCGAGGTCGAGCGTCGGGGCCAGCGCAAGGCGAAGCGGTGCGCGTTCAAGGCGCAATGGTGCGCCGACCATGGCCACCGCTATGTGGCCCTCACCGACGTTCACGATGTCGAGCTGATCGCTGCTCAGCTTCGCCCCGCACCCGCACTCACGCCCAGCTCGGAGCCGAAGCCTGCCGTGGCCCGGCGTGGTCGGCCGCCGAAGGCCGCCGCATAGCGGATGGCTGCCACGGCGACAGACTCCGTTCGCCGGTTGATCCAGGACGGCCCCGGCTACAACCTGGTGCGCCAAGAGGATCTCTCCGACCTGATCCCTGCCCAGGCGACACCGACGCAGACGAGCTTCTACGTCCGCTTCAGCTCGGTGCCGACGGAGCAGTATGTCACCGTGTTCGCCGTGCCGGGCACGCTCCTCGCCTACGTCGATGGTGGGTTCGGCGTGGGGCCGAGAACCGACGTGGACATCAACGGCACGTTCATCCTGCCGTCAGCGCCCACCTCGTCGCTGCTGGCCACCTACCAGTGGCAGTACTTCATGGACGCTGACATCGCCGACTTCGTCGACCGTGCCCGCGGCTGGGTCGGCGGCCCCAACGCGTACCCGGATCTCACGACCGTACCCGACGGGCTGATGCCCGCACTGATCGACTACGGCGCCTCGCTCGCGTGTGCGGCGATGGCCCGCAAGTGCTCGCTCGCCGACGTGCGAGCGGGGGAGGCGGAGGCGAGACTGTCGGCCCTCGCGAGACAGTACGCCGCCCAAGCCCAGTCGTTCGAGACTTCGGCCGCTGCCGCGAGCAGACGCTACTGGACGCGCGCCGACCAGACCGCAGCCCCCGGAATGGATCTCAGCTCTATCGGGTTCTCGCAGTACCAGCCGATGCGCTAGCTGGCTCGAAGTAGGCGACCATCGTGAGCACTTCCGCTCCCGATGTGAGGGCGTCGCGACGGTGCATCACTGCGCATGCCTGCCCATCGCTCGCCCGCTCGCGCGCATAGTCCACCGCCTGCCCCTCGGTCGCGAACTCGATGGAACTGCCGGGATCGGAATCGATACCGACGATCCACGTTTCATCCGTGCTTCGAATCATCTCCACTCCTGGCGCGAGGTTGAATGAGAATCGTAATCGGCGCTCCCGTCGCCTTGCGCGCCTGGGCGCTCCCCACCTGGTTCGACCGGCTCGCCCGACAGACCCGTCAGCCGGACGGGTTCGCGTTTGTCCACTCCGGCCTCGCGCATGACGAGACGTGGACGACGATCCAGCACGAGGCGGCACTGCGCGGCTTCCGGCCCGTCGCGCTCAGGCACCACCCAGCTGCGCCACACGCACGCCACGACAACGCCCGCTTCAAGACGCTCGCGACGGTCCGCAACCTGCTGCTGGAGACGGCCCGCAAGATGGACGCGGACGCGCTTCTGTCCCTCGACACCGACGTGATGCTCGACAACCCATGCACGATCGAACGGCTCGAAGACCTGCTCGAGCAAGGTTGGGACACCGCGTCGGCGATCACGTGGCTTCACCCTCGCGGCAAAGGATCGTGGGCGTTCAACGCCGGGATGCTCGGCCTCGGCCAAGGGGAGACGCAGGCGTGGTACCGGCCTGATCGTGAGATCGCCGAGTCGGGGGAGACGGTGCAGATCCAGGTGCCGATGGCCATCACCCTCCTCGGGCCAAGAGCAATCCGGTGCCGCTACCGCGCCCACGAGAGCGGCGAGGACATCGGCTACGCCCAAGACCTCCACGCTCACGGGCTCAGATGCGCCTGGGACACCGCCCTGGAAGCGACCCACGTCTGGTCAGAGCAGCACCTTCCCGGTTATCTCGGGTCGGCGTAACGGCTATGCGCGTCGCGTAGCCAGCAGCCACGCGATAGCCAGCAGCGGGGTCAGCGCGGACGCGAGTCGAAGCGCGACCGGGAAGCCCAGGCCGTTCCCGATCGTAAGAGCCGCAGCCGGTGTACCGGCGACTGCTAGTAGCCCAACGAACGCGGCAGTCGACATGGGCGAGCGCATCACCCCATCTTACTTCCTGACGCGGAGGCCGCATGATCGACGCCGTCGTCGCCGACTACGACACGCCCGAGCTTGCGGAGCGGTGCGTCGCCTCCCTCGACGACCCGCTGATCTCGACGATCACCGTCATCGACGCAAAAGCACGCGGCTGGAGCTACGCCCAGTCGTGCAACTACGGCGCGTCGCTCGGCACGGCTCCGTACGTCCTGCTACTGAACGCGGACACGCGCCGGCTGGAGAGCCAGCAGCCGATCGTCGACCTGTTCGCGTCCGACCCGTCGATCGCGGTCATCGGCCCCCGCCAGGTCGACGAACAGGGTCGCCTCACCGCCGCCGGCATCTTCGGCACCAACACCAGGCCCGAGCATCGGCTCTGGCTCGCCCCGCTCGACGACCACGACCACGACCACGAGACCGGCGACACCCGCGATGCGGTCACCGTCGCCGGCTCGGTCTACTTCGCGCGCCGCGCGGTCTGGGATGAGCTTGGCGGGTTCCTCGACACGCCGCACTTCTACGAGGAGACATTCCTCTCCTACGCGGCCCGTAACGCCGGCTACCGGGTGCTCTACACCGGCAGCGTTACATGGGAGCACCTGTGGGACAGCTCCGGCCTGCCGACCGCGGCGAAGGCGTCGCTGGCGGCACGGTCCCGCGAGATCTTCCGGGCCGCGTGCGCCGAGCGCGGAATCGAGTGCGACTGATGGTCTGCTGCGCGATGGTCGTCGGCGCCGGCGAAGGCCACCGCTACCTCGACCGAGTCCTGCGCCTCGCGGACCAGTGGGCTGACCTGATCCTCGTCTACGCCGACGGCGTCGACCCTGACACCCGCGACGCCCTTGGCGCCCGCGACATCGTCGCCGAATACGGCGAGACCTCCCGCTACCGGGATGCCGAGAGCGATGTCCGCAACCAGCTGATGCGGATGTGCGACGAGGAGCTCGCCGACGGCGACCTCGTCGTCGCCCTGGACGCTGACGAACAGCTTGTCGGCACCGGCACGAACGGCAACCCGATCGAGGATCTCCGCGGAGCCTACGACGACCATCGCTATGGCCGCTGGCCCGTCCTCTTCGAGCACATCTGGGCGCCCGACGGCTCGGTGATCCGTGTTGATGGCGGCTGGGCGCCCGCGCGCGGCTACCGCATCTATCGCCACCGCCCAGGCGCGCGGATTCCGGACCGAAAGCTCGCCTGCCTGCCCACGCCGCCGTCCGATGATCGCGCCTGCCCGGACGAGTGCTCGCCGTTCCGCTGTTTGCACTGGGGCTACGCGCACCCCCACGACCGGCCAGCCAAGCACGCGTTCTACGTCGAGCAGGACGGCGGCGAGTTCCACAGCCGGCGCCACATCGACTCGATCCTCGCCGAGCCCACGCTCGTGCCGACGCCGGAGCTGCCATGACGAGCTACCTGACCGACACGCAAATGCAGACGCTCGGTCTGACCGGCAGCCCGGACCAGATCGCCGCCCAGCTCGCTGACGCCGACACCGTCTACGGCTATCTCTCCCAGCATCGGTGGTGTGACGCGACCATGCTGTCGCTGTGGGCCGAGAGCGAGTGGGGGACCGGCACGGCCACACCGACCACGCCTGACCGTCTGAACGCCGCTCTCGCGCTTCTTTCGGCCTCTGGGCGGATCGTGAGCATCCCGACGTGATCCGCCTGACGGAGCGCTGCGAGGTGTGGCGGATCACGTCGAGCGGCCCAAGAAGCATGATCACCGTCGTCTATCGAAACGTGCCGTGCCTGCGCGTCCCGATCTCCAGCTTCGACGGGCTGCCCGACTACGCACGCCGGTCCACCCACGTCGTCTTCGTGCCCCGGACGCATGCCCGGCGGCTGCGCACCGAGGATGAGCTGCGCACCGGCCGGCGCATCAACAACGCAGGCCAGGTCGTAGCGCACCGCTATGGCGTAGACGGCATCCGCGACTACAGATCGCTCGGCTTCCTGCACACCGAGGTCTATTGCACGGAGCTGCGCGATGATTGACGTGGTCGTCGAGGACATCGCCGCGGTCGCGCTGCTCGACCATGTCGTGCACAACCTCGCCGACATGCGGCCTGCGCTCAAACAGGCCGTCGTCGAGGTCTACGCCCGCACCCGCGAGCATATGGACGCCTGGGGCCAGGATGCGAGCAGCATGCTGTTCGCATGGCCGCCGCTTGCCGCCTCGACGGTCGCGTCGAAGGAGGCAGCGAACTACCCGGACCCGACACGTCCGCTCTACGCGACCGGCGACCTCTACGACTCCGCGACCTCCCCGGACGGCCCCTACAGCTTCCAGATCATCACCCAGCACCAGGCAGTCGTCGGCATCGACTGGGACGAGGACGGCTGGCAGATCCCGTACCTGCACCAGTACGGCACGACCCGCGGAGGCGGCAGCCTCCCGGCCCGGCCAATCTTCATCATCGACGATCGCCTGGAAGGCCAGGTGAAGCAGATCCTCGGCGACGCGATCATCCGCATCCGATGACCGGCCGCTGCCCCGACGGTCGCTGCTCCCACTGCGAACGACTCGGCAGCGAGTGCCTGCGGCTTGACCTGGTCGCTCCGATCATCCAGCAGGTCAGGTCCGGTGCGGCGACTATCAGCGTAACGAAGGTGGTGAAGGCGTAGATGGAAGCCTACCTCGACGCACTCGCCGCCTTCCTCTCCACCGACGCAGGCACGAGAGGCATCTACTGGGTGCTCG
>Ga0210410_10000785_pt1 | contig 32294 bp, 30 predicted proteins | sample IncBWC4MmetaG_FD_161058 | JGI IMG/M metagenome (GOLD analysis project Ga0210410, IMG submission 161058) | Forest soil microbial communities from Barre Woods Harvard Forest LTER site, Petersham, Massachusetts, United States - Inc-BW-C-4-M | ecosystem: Environmental > Terrestrial > Soil >...
GATCTTTCGAGCTTTCGTCGGCTCGCACTCTAGAAAGTAGCGCGCGGCGCAACGGGTGATCTACTCCGTTCGTTCCAAGGTACCGGCCCGCTATCTAAAGTGCAATTACATGATCATGTCAGGCCACGAAACGAAGCGCATTGCAGCCCACCGACAGGAGAAGAGCTACGAAGACAGAGCCTCGACAGCGGCGGTCCGTTCACTAGAGGAATACGGTTGAGCCAGAACGCTGACGTTTCAGAGTGATAGATCCTCAAGGAAGAATGGTGTTCCAAGAGACCCGGGAACGCACAAAACACAGTCTCCCGGGTCCTTTGGAGTTAGCTCTGATGAAGTTCGAGACAGTCTTGCTGAATTCGACAGGATCGATGTTGATTTCGAAGGTACTCATTTGCTGGCTGCGTCCTTGATCCCCTCTCCAGTCTTCTTCGTAGCCTTCTTGACGCCCTTCGCGGAGTCTTTGGCAACGACTTTGGTTCCGTGGCCCGCATCCTTAACGCCCGATTTCGTCGTGTGTCCTACTTTCTTTCCTACGTGCTTCACTACATTTCCAGTCTTGGTTGCTCCCTTGTCCACATCGTGGGCAGCATCCTGGCCAAGCGCCATTCCAACGCAGAGAACTAGTAGCGGTGGAATCCCTGCAACTCTAAGTGTTTTCATCTCTTCTCCTTTTCATGTACTGTTTCTGGATTTACGCGTGAGAATTTTCCGTCGAGGCTAAGGTTTGGCAAGCGAGGGCGCTGGTGTTCCATTCAAGACCGCATCAATGTTGTCTAGCGCGACCATACCCATGTTGGTGCGACTCTCAATTGTCGCCGTTCCGATGTGTGGCAGCAGGAACGTATTCTTGAGTTCCGCGTAACCTGGATTGAGCTTTGGTTCCCCTTCGTAAACGTCAAGACCGGCTGCAGCCACCCGACCGCTCTTGAGAGCCTCGATCAAGTCATCGTCCTTGACCAGACCACCGCGTGCCGTGTTCACGACAATGGCGTGCTCGGGAAGGAGAGCGATCGTCGTGGCGTTAAGGAAGTAGTGGGTTGTCGGCGTTTCAGGGGCATTCAGACTAAGGAACTGGCTCACCTTCATGACCTCAAGGGGGTCTGCATGAAATACCGCGTCTCCGGCCCTTTCTGCCGGCACCTGCTGCGGGTTGGAGTAATGGATCTTCATTCCAAAGCCTCTTGCACGCGCCGCGACTGCTTGGCCGATTCGCCCCATCCCGAGAATCCCGAGGTTCTTGCCTGTCACCTGCCAACCAAGAAGCGCTTGGGCGCGTGGGATCGTCCACTCGCCGTTTCTGATCAACTCCTGTGCTTCGAACGCTCGCCGACTTGCTCCAAGAAGCAAGAGCATCGCAATATCTGCCGTCGCATCCGTGACTTCAGCGGGCGTGTATCCAATCGCGATGTTGCGTTCGGCTGCAGCCTGCATATCGATGTGATCGAAGCCTACAGAATTGGTTGAGATCACTTTGACGGACGGGGACACTCGCTTGAAAAACTCTACATCGAGTCTGTCAAATGGCGTAATGAGAATCGCGTCGGCGCCCTCTGCTGCTGCAGGGAGCTCGTTGCGCGTAAATAATGTCCCGTTGGTCTTTCTCCTGACTTCGTATTCGCATTCGATTCGCGCTTCGACCGGCTTGATGAAATGGGACGTGACCACAAGGATGGACTTCTTCATCTAGCGCCCTTCTATGCTGTAGGCGGTGGCTAGTGAGCTTCCGCCGGAATATTGGGAACGAGCACGAGTTTCTTGTTTACAAACTCCTCAAGCCCCAGGTTAGAGAGTTCCTTGCCGTATCCAGATCTCTTAATTCCGCCGAACGGAAGATCAGGCCAGCTCACATCCGGATAGTTGATGAAGACCATCCCTGTCTCGATACGACTGGCGACGCGTTTGGCCCTCTCTATATCCGTCGAGTAGACTGACCCGCCGAGACCAAACGGCGAATCGTTTGCAATTGCGATTGCTTCTGCTTCGTCCCTGGCTGGAAAGATTAGCGCAACTGGGCCAAAGAATTCCTGTTTGTATGCGGGATTGTCAGGAGTGAGGCCAGTGAGGAACGTAGGCTCCAGGAATGCTCCGACCGTTCCCGCCCGATTTCCGCCGAGCAAGACCTTTGCTCCATGCCTCGTTGCGTCATTGATCTGGCGCAGAATCAGCTGCAGCGCACTGTCAGACGAGAGCGGCCCCAGCGTTACGCTTTCGTCGAGCGGGTCTCCGAGTTTCAACTTTTTTGCGGCAGCAATGAAGCGCGAAAGGAACTTTTCAAGTATCGATTCGACAACGATGAATCGCTTTGCGCCGATGCATGTTTGTCCGTTGTTTCCGAACCGTCCGAGGATAGCCATGGCCACGGTATGGTCGAGGTCGGCGTCGTCGAGGACAACGAATGCATCGCTTCCGCCCAACTCCATGGTGGACTTCTTGAGGTTCTTGCCAGCCCTCGACGCCAAGGCCTCCCCTGCACGCTCCGAACCGGTGAGCGCAATCCCTTTGACACGAGGATCATCTATCAAGGTTCCAGCCTGACCGTTGCTCAGAAAGAGATTCGTGTAGACTCCTTCTGGAAGGCCGGCTTCCTTCAGAATCCGTTCAAAGGCAACTGCACACTGAGGCACGCCCGGCGCATGCTTCAACAGCATCACGTTGCCGGACATTAAGTGCGGACCGACAAACCGCGACAACTGGTAATAGGGATAGTTCCACGGCTGGATGCTCAACAGGACGCCGAACGGAGAGAATTCGAGATGCGCGTCTCCCATGGCAGATTTGATTGGCTTAGGTGCGAGAAACGTCGCCGCGTTGTCTGCGAAGTACTGGAGGATGGCGGCGCTAAGTTCGACTTCGCCGCGACTTTCCGCAATGCGTTTTCCCATCTCAAGGGTGGCTAGTTCGGCCAGTTCGCTCTTCTGTTCGAGAAGAACCTGAGCGGCGCGGGCGATGATCTTCGCGCGCTCCTGGATCGGGCGTGCTGCCCAGGACACGAAAGCATTATCCGCCTTTGCCAAGGCGTTTATCATTTCTTGATCAGTGTGCTCTGTGAAGGTTTTGAGAACTTCTCCAGTGGCTGGATTTACGCTGCGATATGGCAAAGTACTCTCCTTTTGGGGGTTCGCATTTCTACCGACCACCCCTGCGTCACGCGGTATGCGCCGTCGTGTCTGATCGAGCCGGAATGGTCCGCATTCCGGTAGGTCAACAACGCGATGGTAGCAACCCATCCCAAATCGATAAATTACATATTCCTTGTGCGCGAGCAGCAAGGACACTCCGGCACAATCCCCTTAACGATGGCATGCAGCTCAGGTACTACCAGAAACATGTAATGGCGATCCCACGAGGTGCTCCTTACGATAGAGCCGAGTTGCTTTCATGTTCTCCAAGATTGTCGTCGCCTTGAATGATCTGCCTGAATCGCAGCGCGCCTTACGCACGGCGATTGAACTCGCTCGTTCATGCAGCGCAGAACTAGCTACGATTTCAATCCTGGGAGATCTTCCCGCTTACACGTCGTTTTCTGTCGTTGTGGATCCAGGCGCGTCCGCCTCAATGATGGAGGAGCGCCAGAAATACCACAGCGAAATGCACGAGAAGGCGGCCAATATGGCGCGAGAACTAGGCGTTCATACATACTGCTCGATCGTAGTTGGTAAAGAGGTGCGCGCAATTCTCGACTTTTTGAAAGAGCAGAGAGCAGATTTGCTCGTCGTTGGGTTGCATCAACACGACTTCTACCTGTCCCGTCTTTGGAACTCTGTCTATGACCTCGCTCAGGACGCTACTTGCAGCGTACTCGGAGTGCACTAAGTGGTGACACGAAGGAGCAAGGCTAAGACAAATGCATCTAAAGGAGGCCGGGAGGCTCTGAGGCATGAGTAAGAAATCGTGGATCATTCCGTTGATCGTTTTGTTTGCTGCTGCGGGTCTTCTCTTCGGTATCGCTGGGCACTGGACCGGTTGGGAGGGGAGTCGTCCTGATCAGAAGACGGACGATGCCTACCTGAAGGCCGATATGACACCTTTGAGTACACGGATTTCCGGCACCGTCAGAAGGGTCAACGTCGGTGATTATCAAAGCGTGAGGGTAGGCCAGTCGCTCATCGAACTTGACGACGAAGACTATCGAGCGACTTTGAAGCAGGCCCAAGCGGCGTTAGCCGGATCCGAAGCTGCTCTTGAAGACAATCAGGCGGCCAAGAAAATACAAGATGCTCAGATTGACGGCGCAAAGGCCGGAGTTATTCAAGCACAGGCTGCGAGCAATGCAGCGAAGGCCGGCATTGCCGCGGTTTCACCTGACCTCGACAGAGCCTTGACTGAATTGCGCCGCCAGCAAGCCTTGTTCGACGCAAAAGCCGCAACGCACCAGCAGCTTGAAGGGGCCACAGCTCAGGAAGGACAGCTCGGCGGCCAGCTTGATGCGCGCAAAGCGGATCTCGCGCGCGCCGAGGGGGCGCTCGCCACCAGTGAGAGTCAACTTGAGGCTGCTAAGCGTCAGCGAGAAGCGCTCAACACGAAAGACGATGTCTACAAAGCTGACATAGCGGCCAAGAAAGCTGCCATCGTGGTCGCGGAGGTCAACCTGGCTTACACGCGAATCTTGGCACCAACGGATGGGACCGTTGGAGAACGGCATGTCCTCGCGGGTCAGTTAGTCGCTCCGGGCACGCAGACAATCGATCTCGTACAAAGTGAAGTTTGGGTCCAAGCTAATTTCAAAGAGACCCAACTGACCAACATGCGAGTTGGTGATCCAGCGGACGTACGGATTGATACGTTTCCGGGTCGAGTGTTTCACGGCAAAGTCGATCAGTTGTCTCCCGCAAGTGGTTCCCAGTTTGCACTTCTACCACCGGATAATGCGACGGGCAACTTTACGAAGGTGGTGCAGCGAGTGCCGGTCAAGATTGTGCTACTCCCAGGACAGCCTTATCTGGAATGGCTTCGGCCCGGATTCTCGGCGGTTGTCATCGTACATACGGGGAAGGCTGGGGCCAGATCGGACAGCGGGCAATGACAAGGCCTGTCAAGGCGCCCGACGCTTCCTTAACTCTGACAACACACCCGTTGCTCGGGGTTGCCGGCGTGCTGCTGCGTGCAATGAGAAGTACATTCCATCGGGGAAATCAGGTCGCGATGTCAGCCTTTTTCGCAAACGGGTGGCTGCGCTCAGCGGCCTGGCTGTTCTTGCTTCTATTTCTGATCGGTTCGACATTTGGCACGCGGGTAGTGGCACAACAAACATCCCCGACTCCGATGCGATTAACACTCGAGCAGGCAATCGATCTTGCGCTGAAGCAGAATCATTCGGTTCGTCTTCGCTCGCTCTCTGTCGAGCAGATGGAGAGCAAGAAAGACGACGCGCGGTCCAACTATTTGCCACAAATCAAAGCGAGTGGCAGCACACTTCACATAACAGAGCTCGCTGGCATCCAGATACCTGCTGGCGCATTCGGGAGCTATCCCTCAGCCGGGCCGGTACCATCTAGATCGCTCGTTATCGACCAGGGCTCTGCCACTGGGTATACAGGAGGGGTGGGCTTGGAGCAGCCTCTTACGCAGCTGTTCCGCATCCACCAGGCGAATATTGCGGCAAAGGAGGATGTTCTCGTCGCGAGAACTCAGCTTGATCAAACGCAGGATGCGATTGCGCTGCAAGTCCGGCAGCTCTATTACAACATCTTGATCAATGAACAGAAGCTCGAGGCATCTCAGGATCAGTTAGCCGCCGCTCAGGTAAAGGATGAAGAGAGTCATAGGGACGTTGAGCGAGGCAATGCTTTAGAGATATCGACGCTTCAGAGCAAAGCAAGCACCCTGCAAGCGCAGCACGAGAGCTTAATCTTAGAGCTACAAGGAAATGACTTGCGGCGTCAACTCGCGGACACTCTTGGGCTCCCAGTGAATACTCAGATTGTTCTCGACGCCGGGGCAGCCTCCGCGGCGCTCAACATTCCATCACGAAGTGACGCAGTCAGGATCGCCCTCGACCAGAACCAAGATCTCAAAGTAGCCAGGCAGACTCTCGCAAAGGCACAGGCCGGGCTAGCGACAGCCAGGGACGCATACATCCCCGATGTCACCGCACTCTCCCGCTACAGCTATCAAAGTGGCGTGCCATTCCTCGTCCATAATTTCGGGACGTTTGGCTTTTCACTGAACTACGACCTCTTCGACGGTGGGCGCCGCGAAGCTAAACTTCGCGAAGCGCGGACCGAGGTTCACTCTGCGGAAGTATCCGTAGACAAGCTGCGGTCCGAGATCGAGGTCCAGGTACAAGGCAACTACGACAGAATTGATGAGCTCAGGCAGATGGTTGCTGTCGCGGAACAGGTTGTGAAGGTCCGAGCGGAGGCAGCCCGGCTGGCGGATCGCCAGTTTGAGCAGAGTGCTGCGCTCAGCTCTGTCCGAAGTCAGACTCGAGCGGATTTGGCCGGTGCAACTGCATCCTTATTGGAGGCAACTTGCGACCTCTCGTTGGCGGAGGCCGATCTGAAACGAGCTATCGGCCAAATGCCGCGATAGGCGGGATTTCACGGGCAGCGTTGCTCGTGGCACGAAGGTAGTAGGAAGGTTTTGATGGATAGTACCCTGACTAGCGTTTTGGCCGCCCTCAGCGGCTCGGTCATTGGCGCTTCAACTCCCGTTCTCAGCAATTTCGTACTCCAACGAAGCGTCGCACAACGAGAACTGACCAATCGCGAAATTGCCCAACGGGAGGAACTCTATTCAGAATTTATTCGCCAGGGAACGGTCTGCTACGCAAAAGCACTTTCACAAAGCCTGGAAAATATCGACGAGATTGTGGCGATGTACGCGCTGGTGAATCGAATCAGGCTCTTTGCGTCGGACAATGTGCTCGAGGCCGCCGAGGCGTTTGTAAGAAAGCTGGTCACAACATACGGCGAGAACAACATGACCATCGAGCAAATGAAATCAGTGGCTCTGGAGAAACACGCGGACCCTCTGAACGATTTCGCGCTTAAGTGCCGAGCGGAACTTCGCGAGGTTTACGAGCGAACGAGTTGGCGAAGCAAATAGTTCTCCCGGGAGAGCTCAACCGAAACTCGCGACTCTACTGTCATTCCTCTCATAGCGCGTGGTTTTGTGTCTTCAATTCCCTGCCCTTCGCCCCTATCGGTCTCCTGGATTCGCGCCAACTGCTTCCTAGCAGGAACATGTAATTTCGACCGGCTCATTCAGTTGCTACTATCACGTTGTCGGACGCACCCAAGTACACGACAGTCAGCGGTTCCACTCCGGCGATCAGATCGAATAAACGCCAAACTTGCGTGGTGGAGGGAATTCGAAAGATGCAGATGGTGCCTACTCGACGTCTGATTTGCTTCGGCAGCGCCACCGCATGCCTTCTTCGGACAACAAAGTTGCTGGCACAACACAGTATCCCAACCACGCTTGCTCCTGCATCCACACCTGCGCATCAGATATTCGATCTCTCGATCTTTGTGGTTGCACTTACGGGTGGGATATTTCTGGTTGTCGGCGGATTGCTCGGAATTGTCCTGTTTCGATTTCGGGCACGAAAGACCGACCCCGCAGGCGAGCCGGCCCAGATCTACGGCAGCACTCAAATCGAATTGGCGTGGACAGTAATTCCGGTTCTGATTGTGGTTGTTCTGTTCCTAACAACTGCCCGAATTATTTTCGCCATCCAGGACGCACCAAAGCCCAGGACGGCTCTTGACGTTACAGTAATCGGGCATCAGTTCTGGTGGGAGTTCCGGTATCCGAAGTACGGAGTTGTCACTGCGAACGAACTTCATATCCCGGTCAGTTCTGCGGCAGAACCGGAGGCGGCTTTTTTCAAGCTGACCTCGGCTGACGTCAACCACAGTTTCTGGGTTCCGCGTCTGGCTGGCAAGACAGATCTGATTGCGAACCATGTGAACAGCATGTGGATGGATCCTCAGACGCCGGGGTTGTACCTCGGTCAGTGCGCACAGTTCTGCGGTTCACAGCACGCGTTGATGTTGCTGCGCGTATACGTCGACACTCCAGGGCAGTTTTCCGCATGGATCACAAATCAACAACAACCGGCGCTACAAGATCCTGCGGTGGCGGCAGGGAGAAGAGATTTTGAGGCGCAGGCCTGCATGAACTGTCACACGATCTCTGGAACGGCGGCAACCGGAAGGTTCGGTCCTGATCTCACTCACCTCATGAGCAGAGCGACACTGGCCTCTGGCGCAATGGACAACACGCCAACGAATCTTCGTCAATGGATCAAATCACCGGACACATTCAAGAGCGGCGCCCTCATGCCCGCAATGCAACTGAGCGATAAGCAACTGGACGAGATAACTGCTTATCTCGAAACACTCAAGTGACCACAGGGTTTTGATATGAGCGATTACACACTTCCGGTCAGCGCTACGATCGAGCCGAGTGCTTCCGCATCGGAGCTCGGCACGTTTCTCGAAAGGCTCCACGGATGGGTAGTGACTGTAGACCACAAACGCCTGGGCATTCTGTACATTCTGTACTCGACTTTTTTCCTGCTCGTCGCAGGCGCCGAGGCCCTGTTGATCCGCCTTCAGCTCGCTTATCCCCACAATCACGTCCTGAGCGCGCAGGTCTTTAATCGGTTCTTCACAATGCATGGCACGACGATGGTGTTTCTGGTCGGAATGCCCTTCTTGTTTGGATTCGCCAACTACATAGTTCCGCTTCAGATTGGCGCTCGTGATATGGCATTTCCCAGGTTGAATGCCTTCAGCTTTTGGCTGACCGCCTTTGGCGGCTTACTACTCTACTACAGCTTTCTTGGCGGGGCTGGGCTCTACGGCATGGGAAACGCTCCCGACGTGGGCTGGTTTGCATATGCGCCCCTCACTGCGCGGTCGTTTTCTCCTGGCCATGCGACCGACTATTGGGCTCTCGCTCTCATCGTCAGTGGCTTTGGCACCCTTGGCACCGCGATCAACATCATCGCGACGGCCATCTCGATGCGCTGCAAAGGGATGACGCTCATGAGAATGCCTCTGTTCACATGGCTGCTTCTCATCGTGAGCATGCTGACACTCGTGACGATCACTCCTCTCACAGCAGCGCAGTTCATGCTGCTTATCGATCGCTATCTGGGTGGCCATTTCTTTGACACACAAGCCGGTGGTTCCTCTCTGATCTGGATCCATTTCTTCTGGATATTCGGTCATCCCGAGGTTTACGTGCTCGTTATGCCGGCCTTTGCAATCGCGAACGAGATTATCCCTGTGTTCTGCCGCAAAGCCATCTTTGGCTATCCAGCAATGGTTGCGGCTTCCATGGCAATCATGTTCGTCAGTCTCAGTGTGTGGGCACACCACATGTTCACCGTGGGCATGACCTCGGTTTCGAACGCCTTCTTCACGTTATCGACGATGCTGGTTGGGGTCCCGACGGGGATCAAGATCTTCAACTGGATCGCTACTCTGTGGGGTGGGCGAATACGCTTCACAACTCCGATGCTGTTCTGCATTGGATTCCTGTTCCAGTTCCTCATTGCCGGGCTCACCGGCATAATGCTCTCGGTATCTCCGTGGGATTGGCAACTTCATAATTCGTACTTCGTTATTGCTCACTTTCACTACGTGCTTGTTGGCGCTATTGTGTTCTGCATTTTCGCAGGTCTCTATTATTGGTATCCCAAGGCTACCGGGCGCTTAATGAGCGAGAGGCTCGGGAAGTGGCATTTCTGGCTGTTTGTCATCGGATTTCATATCACATTTGACACGATGCATTTCCTTGGACTGCTGGGGATGCCGCGGTCGATCTACACCTATCAGCCTGATCGTGGATGGAACGTTCTTAACCTGGTCGTCTCGGTCGGAGGGCTGGTTCAGGGCATCGCGGTCCTGATCTTCGCGTACAACCTCATCGTTTCTTATTGGCGCGGCGAAGTAGCAGGCGACGATCCGTGGGACGCCTGGACGCTGGAATGGGCAACGTCTTCTCCGCCTCCTGTCTACAACTTTGAGGAGCTGCCGGAAGTGCATAGCCGCCGGCCGTTGTGGGATGCGAAGCACCCCGACGATCCGGATTGGGAGTACGAATCATGAGTTCTCTACCGATCAATCACCCAGGACGTGCAATCGAGTGGGATCTTCCCAGCAAGCGCCGAGTGGGAATGTCGGCGTTGATTACTGGGGAAAGTGCAATCTTTACGATCTTTGTCGTCGCCTATGTCTTCTACATGGGCAAGAGTCTCACCGGACCAACGCCTCAGCAGGTGTTAGAGGTTCCGATTCTGGGCACGATCTGCCTGCTTTCGAGCAGCCTGACGATCTGGCGTGCGGAGAAAGCAATCGAAGAGGAGCGCATGGCGAGCTTCACTCTGTGGCTCGCTGCGACGATCTCCCTTGCTGCAGTCTTTCTGACGAGTACAGCTCTCGAATGGAAGAAGCTGATCTATCAGGACGGTTTGACCATCAGCACGAATCTCTTTGGGACCACGTTCTACTCTCTCGTCGGACTCCACGCGACCCATGTTGTAGTCGGGTTGTTTCTTCTCACCACGACCCTCGTTTTCTCCGTGTTCGGTTGGGTCGATTCGCGGCAGAGTGAACGATTTGGCGTGATTGCTCTTTATTGGCACTTTGTAGATGCGGTTTGGATCGTGGTCTTTACAGTCGTTTACCTCATCGGACGGTGAAACGTGATGAATATTCGGAATGCGGAACAGAGCCCACCAGAGCCTATCGAGATGCCGGCCAGCACGGCGTGGCCGATCCTTCTCGCCTTCGGGGTCACGCTCTGTTTTGCGAGTCTGGTAACCAGTGCGGGAGTCGGTTTTGCAGGCCTTGTTCTAGTCTGTTGCGGCGTAGGGGGGTGGGCGCGGCAGGTCCTTCCCAATGAGCACCATGAAATGGTCCCTGTCACATCAAGAAGATTTGTGCCCTCGAGCGCGAGAACCCAGGTAGCGCACATCCAGGTCAGCGAAGTTCATAGAGCATTCCTTCCTGTCGAGAGTTATCCCGTCACCTCCGGGCTCCGTGGCGGCATTGCCGGGGGAATCGTCATGATCTTCCCTGCTCTCCTCTACGGCTATTTAACCCAACATAGCATTTGGTATGCAGTGAATCTACTTGGAGGCGCGGGCGTCGCACACTGGACAAACGCCACCACTGCCGGCATCGCGGCCTTTCACTGGAACGGTTTGATCACGGCAACGATCATCCATTCGGCGATCTGCATGCTGATCGGCCTGCTTTACGGAGCAATGCTGCCAATGTGGCCGCGGCAACCAATCCTTCTAGGCGGAATCGTGGCGCCGCTCCTATGGACCGGCTTCGTTCATTCAGTTCTCGGATTTGTAAATCCTGCGTTTAACGCCAGAATCGCATGGGGTTGGTTCACCCTATCCGAGATTCTTTTCGGCATAGTCGCAGGCATCGTTGTGACAAAGTCCAGCAAGATCCGGACGCATCAGACCCTTCCCTTCATCCTTCGCATGGGAATCGAAGCTAAAGAGTTCAGGTCGCCAAAAGAGGATGAGTGATGAATAGAAGGGGCAATACAATATTGGCGCTCGTCTCTCTCACCTTGGTCATTGGCAGTGTGGGATGCCATCGGACGATCGGGCCGCCGAACGACCGGGAAGAGCTCATGCGGCCCGAGCAAGTAGTGTCGTTCGATCGTCTCTACAGTCAGAATTGCTCCGCCTGCCATGGCGAAAACGGTTCCGGGGGGCCCGCGCTCGATCTGGCCAATCCGAACTATCAGGCACTCGTGGATGACGAATCGCTGAGGCAGTGGATCACATCCGGGATGCCCGGAACCCAGATGCCGGCCTTTGGTGAATCGGCTGGCGGATTTCTTACGCCGCAACAGGTGGACACGCTCGTTAGCGGCATGCGTTCGCGATGGGCCCACGCGGATCAAAAGGCGCACGACATGCCGACCTATTCTTCCAGCACCATCGGCGCGGCTGGGCAGGGTCACCAAATCTTCCAAGCGAAGTGTTCCTCCTGCCATCAGCAAGAGCAACAGAAGATCACCGACACCAGCTACCTTGCCATGATGAGCGACCAGAGCTTGCGGACCATCGTCATTGCAGGACGACCTGATCTTGGACAGCCAGATTGGAAGCAGGTCCAGCCCGACCAGCCTTTGACGGATCAGGACGTAAACGACATCGTCGCATACCTGCATTCGCTGCGAAGCGACACTCCGGGCCAGCCTTACCCCGAGACAAGCATCAAGAGGTGATTTGTGAGTGAATTGGAACTGCCTGTCGAACAGAAGGAAGAAGAGCTCACGCCCGTGGATCCTTTGACGGTGTCACGGCGGTGGCTGTTACTTAAAGTCGGTGCGCTTCTTAATGCTGTAGTCGGCGTTGCCGTCGCAGTGCCGGTAGTGAAGTACCTGCTCTCCCCCGTGAAACCTGACGACGCATACAAGTCCTGGGTGTCACTAGGCTCTGTTGACACGTTTCCTGTCGGTGAGACTCGTTTGGCGAAGTTCACGAATTCAGTGAGCCGGGAATGGGATGGCGAAACCGACCGTGTCGCCTGCTGGGTACGGCGGATCTCCGAAAAGGAGTTTCAGGTGTTTGCAATCAACTGTGCTCACCTGGGATGTCCGGTTCGATGGTTTCCGCAATCGGGGTTGTTCATGTGTCCCTGCCACGGCGGGGCCTACTATGCAGACGGTAGCCGCGCTTCGGGTCCGCCTGAACGCGGACTGTTCACATATGACACCAAAATCGTTGATGCGAAGCTTCAGATTAATGCAGGCCAGATGCCCACCCTGTCGAACACTGCCAAGCTCGTTCAGATCGAGAACGCGAAGGGGGGATCTCCATGCACCGGTTGAAGGCTCTCTACACCTGGTTCGACAGCCGCCTCCAACTCGGCGAGCCGATCAAGGAGATGGCGCTGCACCCTGTCCCGAATAAGACCGCCAGTTGGTGGTACGTATTTGGAAGTGCCGCCTTTGTCCTGTTGATGCTGCAGATTGTAACGGGGATCCTGCTTGCGTTGGTATATATGCCCTCGGCGGGGCAGGCGTGGAACAGTCTCAACGTCTTGAATCACCAACTGACTCTCGGGTGGTTCCTGCGCGCAATGCATGGCTGGGGATCGAACTTCATGGTTGCAGTCGTGTTAATCCACATGGCCCAGGTTTTCCTTTTCGGTGCATACAAGTTCCCGCGAGAGTTGACTTGGATTCTGGGTGTGTTTCTGCTCCTCATGACACTCGGAATGGCGTTCACGGGTCAGGTGCTGCGTTTTGATCAGGACGCCTATTGGGGTCTGGGGATCGGAGCGTCCATTGCGAGCCGAGTGCCCTTCATCGGCAGTACAGCGGTCCACATGATGTTAGGCGGTCCGATTATCGCCGGCGCTACGCTTTCGAGATTCTTCGCATTCCACGTCTTCGTTATTCCGGGAATGCTGCTGGCGTTCGCCTGCCTTCATGTCTGGATGGTACTCAAGCTTGGCATCAACGAATGGCCGATGCCAGGCCGTATCGTTCGCCGCTCCACATACCTCACGCAATACCACGACCTCACGAAGAAGGACGGACGGCCATTTGTACCGGGAGCTGTGTGGAAGGACGCATTCTTTTCTGCGGCAATCCTCGCGGCGGTTGCCGTTTGCGCGGCTGTATTCGGCCCCTACGGACCTGGCGGCCAGCCGGATCCAACGATCATTCAGACAGCACCGAAACCTGATTTCTTCTTCCTGTGGCTTTATACCGTTTTGTCCTATCTTCCTCCAAGCCTCGAGACACCGTTTCTGCTGATTGCACCTGTACTTGGAATCGCGGGGCTCGTGGCCCTTCCGTTCTATGCGGGCGAAGGTGAGAAGAGCTGGCACAGGCGACCGATCGCGATCCTTATGTTGACCACGATCGCAGTTACGTGGGGTGTGTGCACGCATCTTGGCACCTTCACGCCGTGGAGCCCGAAGATGAGCGCATGGAGTGGCGGACCACCGGTTCCAATCCGCTATACCCATGATGCGAGCCCACTCCAGCGGCAAGGGGCCATCGTTTTTCAATCGAAGCAATGCCGCAACTGTCATTCGATTGCAGGCGTGGGCGGAGAGCGTGGCCCTGCTCTGGATCTCGTAGCGACACGCCTCACGGAGGATCAACTGATACGCCAGGTCCTTCAGGGCGGCGGCAACATGCCCGCGTACGGAAAGAATCTGAGTCCTCCCGAAACCACTGCCCTCGTCCAGTTCCTCGAGACGCTGCACCCGATTAATCAACCCGCCGCCGTCGATGCATCGCATCAGGCAGTCATAACAGAACCCACTCTCAATCCATAAGGGAGGTTAGTTGCAGACATCTTGGCTGAGTCTCGTTAGCGATTGGGACATCCCTCCCGCAGTTACGAGCGCCCTCGTGGCAGTAAGCTTTATTTATGTAAGAGGATGGCTAGCTCTTAGGCGCACTCGCCCCGAGACGCTCCCTGCGTGGCGGCTTCTGTCGTTCCTCGCTGGACTGTTTGCCATTTTTGTAGCCGTTTCTTCTCCACTCGATACTTACAGCGAGACTGTGCTGTTCATGCACATGGCGCAGCACTTCGTGCTCATGTCTGTAGCCCCTCCACTCGTCGTTCTGGGCTGCCCCTTTGTTCCCATGCTCCGTGGACTACCGCGCACGATTGTGCGCGGAATCGGTGGCCCCCTTTTTCGATCGACAGGTGCACATCGCGTCCGGGATCTGTTTTCGCGCCTTCCGTTTGCGTGGCTCGCGATGAACCTGACCTATATAGGTTGGCACATTCCGAAAGCCTACGAATTCGCACTAGCTTCGGAAAGCTGGCATAACTTTGAGCACTTCTGCTTTTTCACCACGAGTGTCTTGTTTTGGTGGCCCGTTCTGGAGCCATGGCCGTCACAACGCCGGTTTAACTCCTGGATGATCATTCCGTACCTGTTGATTTCGGATCTGGTAAACACGGGCTTGTCCGCATTTCTGTGCTTTTCGGGCCGCTTGCTTTATCCGAGCTATGCACTTGTCAACCGGCCTTTCGGGCTCGATGCGTTGAAGGACCAGATCGCGGCGGGAGCATTTATGTGGGTGTTCGGCTCCCTGGTGTTTCTCGTTCCTGCCATCTACTTAACGGCTCGATTTTTGACGAACGGTCGACTCATTGATGAGAAGACAGGACTGGAGAGAGCGCGTGCGATGGCTCAGTAGGCTCTTCGAATTTGTCGGAAAAGTCGGGCTCTTCAGTCTGCAGGTCCTCGTTGATTCGCTGAGGCCTCCGTTCGAGGTTGCTCAGTTCTCTCGTCAACTCGCAGAAGTGGGAAACCGATCACTTGCCCTCATAGTCGTTTCGGGCTTCGCTTTGGGAGCTGTCATGACACTCCACACCAGGAGTACTCTCGTGACGTTCGGCGCCACGGCGATGATACCTGCCGTCCAGGCAGTCTCATTTTTCGTCGAGATTGGTCCTCTGGTGGCGGGGCTATTACTTGCGGGTCGAGTTGGTTCAGGAATCGGAGCCGTCCTTGCGAATATGAGGGCCTCCGAACAGATCGACGCGATCGAGTCGCTGTCGATTGACTCATTCAAGTTCCTGGTGGTACCTCGGGTCCTGGCCTGCGTGATTGCGCTTCCTCTCCTGACACTCTTCATGGACTTCGCTGGGCTCCTTGGAGGGTTTTTGTCGGAGGTGCTTTCCTCTCACATTGCGCCAGCTCTCTACCTCAACCGCGCCTTTGATTATCTCCAGTGGTCGAACTTTATTGCTCCCACCCTCAAAACCACCGTGTTTGGTTTCATTATCGGATCCGTCTCTTCCTATTTTGGCTATACGACGGACAAGGGGGCACAGGGTGTCGGCGAGGCTGCCACGAACAGTGTAGTGGTCTCGTCTCTGCTGATCATTGTTGCGGACGTATTGCTGATCAAGTGCATCTTCTTTCTCTTTCCGGACACTGCCATATGATCGAAAACCCGAACATCGCAGTGGAATTCAGGCGGGTGATGAAGTCGTTCGGTGCAAAACGTGTGCTGAATGACGTATCTTTCCGAATCGGCCAAGGTCAGGCTCTATGCCTACTCGGTCGCAGTGGTACAGGCAAGAGTGTCACCCTCAAGCTGATTATGGCTCTCATGCGTCCGGACTCCGGAGAGGTCTGGGTTGATCAGGACAATGTCGTCGGCATGGGGGAGCACAGACTGTCTCTCGTTCGAAGAAAGCTTGGGTATCTTTTTCAGGACGCCGCCCTCTTTGATTCCCTCACGCTCTACGAGAATCTGGCGCTGCCTCTCAGCCGCCTGACGAAGAAATCCAAGGATGAGATCGACGAAATTGTACAACGAGTTCTCACTGATGTGAGCCTGGGAGCCGATGGCGCCAAATATCCATCGGCGCTCTCAGGGGGTATGAGAAAAAGGGCCGGTCTGGCCAGAGCCTTGGTACTCGAACCGAAGATTCTTCTGGCTGACGAACCGAGCAGCGGGCTGGATCGCATTACAGCCGCTGAAATCGATCAACTTCTAACGCGCCAAAAGTTTGAGCATGGAACCGCCCTGATCATCGTGACGCACGATGTGCACGGAGCACGAAGAACTGCCGACCGTGTAGCCGTACTCGACAAGGGAAATCTCGTCGCGTTTGGATCGGTTGAAGAGGTAAGCCAGAGCGAAAACGACGTCGCTCGGAGACTCATTACGGAGTGAAGCAATGCCAAGACGATATCTTGCCGTAGGGATTTTCATCATCGCCGGGACAGCGTTGTTTGCTCTCGGTATCTTCCTCGTTGGAAACCGCCACGAGGCTTTTTCTCATCACGTGCTGCTGTATACCGAGTTCGCGAATCTCGATGGCGTCACCAAGGGCTCCAAGGTACAAGTTGCCGGTATGGATGCAGGCCAGGTGGCCAGGATCGACGTGCCTAATTCACCAAACGGACGCTTTCGCGTACAGATGAAAGTCGACGACCGGTTCCACGGTCTGGTTCGAACCGACTCTGTCGTGACGGTCGATACAGAAGGCGTTGTTGGCAATACTTTTCTGACGGTTCACACTGGATCATCGAGTGCTGCGATCGCGCAGGGTGACTCCGTTCTTCAAAGCAAGCCTCCCGTGAACGTGTCCGATCTGCTTACGAATGGCCTTGGACTCATGAATGACGCAGACGCAACTCTGAAGCAGGTCGGAGGTAAGCTCAACATTGCCCTCGATGGTGCAAATGTCGCAATTGGCAATGCAAATGATGTGCTTGTGGGACTCAAAGAGGGGCGCGGACCAGCCGGGATGCTCCTTCGGGACGAAAAGGTGGCAGATCAGATCCGAGATACCTTATCGAAAGTGCAATCGACGACCTCGAACTTGAAGCAAGCGTCTGCCGGAGTGAACAGCATCGTGGCGGACGTTCAGCAACGTCAGTTCCCCCAGAAACTCGACGACACAATGACACAGATTCATTCTGCTTCTACTGAAGCCAACGAGACGATTACGCAGGTTCATCAAAGCCTAACACAGGCTTTGGGTCCGGACGCATATGGTGTTACGGCGGGACAGAACATTAGTCAAGCCCTGGGCAATGTCAACATCGCAACAGGTAACATGGCCGAGGATACCGAGGCGCTCAAACACAATTTCTTCTTGAAGGGCTTTTTCAACCACCGTGGGTACTACACCCTGTCCAGCCTATCCCCGGAGGAATATCGTCACAGCAAGCTCCTGAAGAACAACCGTAGCCCCCGCATATGGCTAGAAGCTGACGTTCTTTTTCAGCAAGGGCCGCATGGCGAAGTGGAACTAAGCGATCGTGGCAAGCATGCGATCGACGCTGCCGTTGTGTCTTCCGGTGACTCGGTCTTTGCGCACCCCGTAGTCATCGAGGGGTATGCAGATGCAGGGACACCTGCTGACGCGCTGGCCTCGTCCTATGCCCGTGCACAAATTGTTCGGAACTACCTCGAAGCACGGTATCCGTTCTCAGCACAAAACGTGGGTGTCATCCCTTTGAGCGCGACTCCCCCACCAGGGGTCGGGCATGATGTTTGGTCTGGTGTATGCATCCTGGTCGCGGAAAAGAAGTAGTGGACCTGTGGCGAGACCAACAGCGTTGCGAAGGGCCAAGCAGGCTTCTGAACTCAACTCAGCCGATGCTGATATCCCTTAAGGCTTCGGGGTTCCAATCCGAGTGAATGAGCGGTCGCAAGATCAAAGAGCTTTCTTACAAGTACGAACGGGCCCACTGAGAGACTTCTGTCGCTGTCAAACCTTCTCTTTTCACTTTATTCGGAGTTTTTGCGTCGGCACCGATATGATTTCAGCAAGCGGTTAGCCTTGGAATCGCGAGAACAAATGACAAAGGCTGCGATTTCTGCTGCTTATAAAGGAATGCTCGCATTGGTGGGCCCCATGCACAGGAGTGCGCGCTGCCTCCACCTGTCGATCCTGTGCGTACTGCTTTGGGCGACATTTCAAAATACCGCGGGACACTCCGAGAGCCGCACCGTCAACGCGGATATGGTGGGACAGGTGCACGTGAATCCTCGTACGATCACACTGCCCGTCGTCGATGGAAAGGATATTCATTTCTCGCGAATCTCTACTGAAGATGGATTGTCACAGAAGAGAGTATCCCAAATCGTACAGGATGATCAGGGTTTCATATGGTTTGGTTCACAGTATGGATTGAACCGGTACGACGGCTACAAGTTCAAGGTGTTCAAGCACGAGCCAGGGCGAACCAACAGCCTGAGCGGAATGTTAATTTCCTCCCTCTTCAAAGACCGTTCCGGCTTGCTATGGATTGGATGTGAGGAATTCCTGGACAAATTCGATCCGGTCTCCGAGACATTTACTCATTACCGCATCGATGCCCATACGGCGCAAGGAGAAATGGCTCCAGTCACCCACATCAGCCAGGATCATGAGGGTATGTTGTGGCTGTCTACCCGCAATGGACTATTCCGATTCAACTCCAGTACCGGCGAGGTGAAACACTTCGGTCACGACCCCAATGTTCCTTCCAGTCTTGGTGATAACGACATCCAGTCCTCCGGCGAGGACCGAGCAGGAAGATTCTGGGTTACGACAAGCCAGAACCTAGAGGAATTCGACCGGCGCTCAGGAAAGGTTAAACAGCGTATTGTTTTGGGCGAATCAGGTGTGGGGCTTTGGTTTCACGAGGATCAGTCCGGTGTTTTTTGGATAATCTATGGGTCCGATGGACAAATTGCTGCCATTGACCGCAGTGCGAACAAGCTGATCCGTTACAAACTCGAATGGGGGAAGGGGTTGAGAAATCGGACCAATCAGGCTTATGCCATGCTGGAAGATCAGCAAGGGACAATGTGGTTCGGTACCGGAGCGGGTTTGTTGAAGTTCGATCGGGAGCATCGACGCTTCATCAATTACAGCCACCGGCCTTACGATCCCAACAGCCTGTCCGGCAACCGTGTGATGTCCTTGTTCCAGGACCGAGAAGGCAATATTTGGACTGGCATGAACGAGGTAGAACCGAACTTTTTCGCGACTAAGCCGCTACCGTTTGAGAACCTGGCGCACGAATCTGATAATCCCGATTGCCTGAATCCAAGCTTGGTGGGCGCGATATATGAAGATCGAAATAATGTTTTGTGGATTGGCGTTGATCAGCGGCTAAAACGGATTGACCGCAAGACCGGCCAATGCTCAATTGTCCATCCCGCCGACGGGTCCGAAGTGCTCTCGATCATCGAAGATGCCCCGGATGCCCTTTGGCTTGGAAACGCAGGTCCCGGATTGCTGCGCTACGATCGGAGAACTGGAGCTCTCAAAGGTTACCGTCACGATCCGGCGGATCCCACCAGCTTGTGTAGCGGTGTCATTGAGCGATTGCTCGTAGATCACACGGGAAAACTTTGGGCCGCTACCTGGGATGGCCTTTGCGGTTTCAACTCCTCCAGTCAGAACTTCACGACCTACAAAACGGATCCGAACACCCGCGGGCTAAATTACTACGCCATTGCGGAAGACAGTAATGGCATCCTATGGCTGGGTTCTAATTTCGGTGGTCTGCAGGGTTTCGATCCATCGACCGAACGGTTCACCGAGATCTACGAACACGATGAAAAGGACTCAACGAGCCTGAGCAACGACCGGGTAAATTCTGTTTACTTTGATCATTCAGGAACGTTGTGGGTTGGGACTCAAGACGGGCTTAGCAAATTCGACGCCAAGACGCGGCGGTTTCGCTCCTACTATGAGCAAGACGGGCTTGCTGGAAATGTAGTGAGCTGCATTCTTGAGGATGACCGCGGCAATTTATGGATGAGCACCAACAACGGGTTGTCAGTACTCGATCCCTCCAAGGAATCGTTCAAGAACTACTCAGTCGCAGACGGCCTTGCCGGCACCGATCTGACCGGTTGGGGCGCTTGCTTCAAAAGTCGAAGCGGCGAGATGTTTTTCGGGGGCTTCAGCGGGGCCATTGCCTTTCATCCGGACAAGGTCGTGGACTACGCCTACGTTCCCCCCGTGGTTCTCACTGATTTCCGGATCTTCGACCGTCCGGTGACGGTTGGACCAGATTCCCCTCTCAGCAAAGCCACCGCCTATACCCGTTCACTTACCCTTACTCATGATCAGAATGTCTTCTCCTTAGAGTTCGCGGCTCTCAGCTACTTCAACTCGAGGACCAACCGCTACCGGTACAAGCTCGACGGATTAGATCACCAATGGCACGAGGTGGGGAGCAACCAACGATTTGTAACTTATACGACCCTTCCACCCGCTAAATATACTTTCCACGTGCAGGGGGCGACGAGTCGTGGGATTTGGAGCGAACCCGGGCTGGAATTGACGATCCAGATCTTGCCTCCATGGTGGGCTACTTGGTGGTTTCGTGCGCTTTTTATTGCCCTTAGCGTAGCGCTGCTCGCCGGATTCTATCGGTTGCGAATTCAGCAGCTGCGACAGGATGAAAAGCATCTGCGGGAGGTTGTGGAAACGATTCCGGCAATGGCGTTCACTGCCGGACCGGACGGGTCGGATGAATTCGCCAGTCGACGCTGGCTGGAATTCACTGGATCGGCTGAGAAAGCTATCCTGGGCTTCGACCGGCCGCTTACCGTGCACCCTGACGACCTGAAAGACCACCTGAACAAATGGCGAGCGTCGCTGGCAACAGGCGTTCCATTCGAAAATGAGGCACGCCATTGCAACGCAGATGGAGCATATCGCTGGTTTCTCGTTCGTGCGGTGCCGCTACGCGATCGGCATGGAACTATTCTCAAATGGTTTGGAACTCTAACAGACATCGAAGACCGCAAACGTGCGGAAGAGAGGCTTCGAGAACTTCGCACAAACATTTCCCAAACGTCGAGAACGTCAATGGGCGCAGAGATCTCCGCGTCAATTGCGCACGAGATTAATCAACCTCTGACTTCCGTTCTCGCCAACGCGCAGGCATGTTCCCGTTGGCTCGGGGTTGCTCCTCCAAACATTGATGAAGCCGTCCTATCTACTGCGCGCATCGTGCGGGATGCCCGGGCTGTTGACACGGTAATGCGCAGTATTCGTTCGTTGTTCAAAAAGCAACCAGTCGTACAGTCTCCCTGTAATATGGTGGATCTCATTCGAGATGCCGTGAGTCTCGTCAAAGAGGACGCAACTCGCCAAGCGATTCCGATTGAGTACGACTATCAAGAATCGGTCCCATTGGTGCTCGTAGATCGTTTCCAGGTCCAGCAGATCATTATGAATCTCGTTGCAAATGCAATCGAAGCGATGCAAAGCATCGAAAGACCGCCTTCCTTGCGGATTCGTGTTCGACAGACGACGGACCGCCAGGTGCTCACAGAATTTATCGACAACGGATGCGGGTTGCCAGTCCACGACATCGATATCTTCGACGCATTCGTGACGACGAAGAAGCACGGAATGGGCATCGGGCTTGCCATCTCACGCTCGATCATAGAAGCTCACGATGGACAGCTTTGGGCGGAAAACAACCAGGACTTTGGAGCCAAGTTTAGTCTCATACTCAGGTCGACGGAGGCTGCGAAAACAAATGCTGGGTCTACGATATTACCGACAAAGGAGGAGTGATGGGAACGGTGACCTGTTTCGAGTTCCCCTCGATGATTCTGTGCCCGTGCTGGCAGATCTTCATTTGACCGCGGAACCAGTGCTGGCACCGCATGTTTACCCTACCAAGAACTAATTCCGGCGGGTGGATATCGATACATCTTGCTGCAAGGTGAACTCGATCAGCGTCTCGGACGGTACTTTCACCTGGTCTCCTTTAGTGATTGTTTCGGATCCTGCGCCCGCGCCCGCGCCGACGCCCGCGCCGATTGCTGCTCCTTCGCCGCCGCCTGCCAGTGCGCCGATGATCGATCCCACCGCTGCTCCGCCGACCGTTCTCCTCGCAGTGCTCGCCCCGCGCGACTTACCGGTCACTTTATATTCTCCCGTCACGATCGGCACCGTCTGCCCATTGACCACAAACGCCGTTAGTTCCAGCCGTAGCTGCGATCTACCGGTGAACGTTCCGGACTCTTTCGACTCCGCCAGCCGACCATAGACGCCGGCATCCCTGGAAACTATCTCGTTGCCGTCCACGCGCAGCGGTTCTTCGAGGGAGGCCTGGAATCGATCGCCCACCTGGTTCTGCGTGGAATCGATTGCATCGATGGTTCGCACGGTGATACGCGTTCCTGCCGGGATGGTGACATACGCCGGTGTCTTCGTGCCGGCATCCTCAGCCGGCTGCGGTTCGCTGGGAAGCGAACTCGTCGGCGGGGTCGCCTGCTCACTTGCCGCCCTCTCGGAATCAAACTTGAGCGAAACGATGTCAGCGAGGTTGTACTTCTGCACGGAGGAGCCGACCTGGAAGCTGATCTCGCTCTCCGTGCCACCCTTGAACTTGCCCTTAATCAGGCTGCCATTCCTCAGTTCCAAAGAATCGGCCCACGCAAGGGACGCCCCCAGCCACAGGGCAATCACTAACCCGCAATTCAGCTTTGACTTCACGTTGACTTCTCCTTTGCCGCGTTCCTTCTTGCTTCTCGACATTTGATTCGATTGGGATGGCTCAGGATCTCACAATTTTGTGCACCTAGTTTTAATTGGACCCCTTTCCGCTTTCCTGTTCGGGGACCCGGTCGGCCTGCGCCGGCAGGGTTGACCGTTTCAAAATCACTGCCACATTGTGTGCCAGGCTGTGAGTGGCACGCAAGTTTCCCCCGATAAACCGGACATTGCCATCGACAACTTTCTCCAGTACGACTTGGCCCCCGCGTGTGACCAACTGAATGCGAACGTTCAATTTGGTCGCTCCATTCACGGTAGTGACGGCCCGTCGAGTCTCGCTACCGGGCGTATATTTTTGCACTGTTGTTTTAAGAATGAAAAGTTTGGAAACATCGCTCGCATTGCGATCCCCGGTACGCAACAACTGTTTGAACTGCTCCGTCTTGGCGAGCTCTTCCAAGAGATTCTCGTAGATAGCGGCTTCGAAGGATGGCTCAAGGGCAACGTCGCCGGGGTCCACCCTTTCGACCTGTATGCTCCATCGCTCAGCGCCTAGGTCTTTTTGAACTTTGGCGGATTCTGCAAGCGCAGTTGAAACGAACGGCTGAAACTGCAACACGCCGAGCAGCAGGGTGAGAGCCGCAAGTGCTCCGCACTGCCTCTTTCGTCGATGGAAGTCGGGAAGGCTCAACGTGGTCTTGGTTGAAGCAAGGGACATTTCTCTATTTGTTGTCATGCTTGACCTCGGGAGTGCTTTGCGGGGTGGCTCGGTCGTCCGGTGATGAGATGCGTGCGCCTCTCGCCACGAGATCCTTCTTGAATGTTTGTCCCTGCCCTTTGCTTAGTTGGAATATGGCGCCGTGAAGACCATTGCTGTTATCAAGGTATTCAAGTGTGAGGATGTCATATTTCTTATGCGCGAAAAGACTCACCAGCCGCCCTCCGCCATACGGAACTGCAGTTTTGCCCAGCGTCATCGTTCTGCCGCCCACCTGCTTGTCTTCATCCTCAACAGAGATGTCCTGAATGGAGCTCAGGCTCACCTGTACCGTCGGACTTCCATTCCTCTGAAATTGCACTGCGTCACCCTGAATTTTTAAGTCTCCGGCATCGTTGTGCCGCGCCCCTTCAAAACCCAGGACGTGGGTGGCATGGATGGCCGATCCTGGAACCGCACCCACTGCTTCGTTCTGAGTCTGGCCCGCCGAACTCGCGCATAACAAGACGAGGAGAGTCAGGCAAGCTAATCCATGCCCAACCTGAAGAGAAGTAACCGGTGTCTGTTTGGACAGCACGGGATTAGGATTCATAATTTCTCCCTTGTAGCTGCAATGATGTGATAGCTTCTTCGATTCACGAAAAGACCTCGCTCCGAGATGATCGAGTGTACGGAGCGTTGAGATGCAAATCAGGTTTGCGCGAATAAGGCCAAACCGAGCCGTGCGCAAGCCGATTAAGCGAGCGATCATGCTACTGACAACTGTATCTGAAGTCCCATCCAGGATTTCTGACCGACGAGGACAGTCGCCAATATGGTGAGGAAGCAAGACAGGCAATCTAAATGAAACGTGGCGACTTCGACCTCTGGTTTTACTCATATGAACCCTGTAATTGCTTCTTCATCTGCATCGCGAAACTCTCGTCAGCTATTCCGGCGCTGTTCAATGATCAACCGGTCACCGCGCTTTGCACTGAGGTACGTCCAGACCCACTGGAAGAAGACGCTAAACCGCAAACTGCTCTCAGCCAGAAACTGTATGTGGATTAAAGCCCAGACGAGCCAAGCCAAGAAACCGCTCATCATGACACGTCCGCTCTGCAACACGGCAAAATTCGTGCCGACTACGGCAAGGTTGCCCTTGTCGAAGTAACGAAAAGGAGGAAGCTGTGATTTCTTCGTCACCTGCCGAAAGATTGACTTAGCGGCGTAACGCCCTTGCTGCATAGCGACCTGCGCGACTCCAGGGAGTGGCCGCCCATCCTGATCAAGGGACGCCGTATCGCCGATTACAAATATCTCAGGATGCTCCTGAACCGTCAGATCGGGGCGGATGCGCACACGCCCTGCGCGATCAACTTCGCAGCCAAGCCATTTGCCGGCCGGCGATGGAGCAACCCCCGCTGTCCATATCACCGTCTTGCTCGGAATCCGCTCATCACCAACGACCGCGCCCTCTCCATCGATTGCTTGAACTGCTTTCTGCAGCCGCACATCTACGCCCAACTGCAATAAACGAAGTCTTGCCGCTTCCGAAAGACTTTCCGCGAACGTTCCAAGAGGGCGCTTTCCCATGTCAACTAGAATGATGTGTGCGGATTTTGGGTCGATCCGACGGAAGTTCTTCCGTAACGTTGTCCGGACCATGACAGCAATTGCGCTTGCCATCTCCACACCAGTTGGTCCAGCACCCACCATGACAAATGTCATCAGTGCCTTCTGGCGCTCGGGATTCTCCTCAGTCTCTGCTTCTTCAAATGCCGCGAGGATGTGATTGCGTAACGCTTCAGCATCGGCGAGGCTTTTCAATCCCGGAGCGAAGCGTGCGAACTCATCACGCCCAAAGTAGCTGTAAGTGGCCCCTGTCGCAAGAACCAGATAGTCATACGCAACACGAAGTCCTTCTCTATCGGCGGCAGCGACGATCACATGCCGCGTGGCTGAATCGATTCCGGTCACATCGCCAAGCATCACGGAAGTGTTCTCTTGGTCGGCCAAGAGGCCGCGGAGCGGGGAAGCAATCTGACCAGGAGCCAAAACCGCTGTCGCTACCTGGTATAGGAGAGGTTGAAATACGTGATGATTCGACCTGTCAATCAGCAGTACGTTGACAGGAGCTCGTCGAAGAGCCTTGGCTGCGGCAAGCCCGCCAAATCCACCTCCGACGATCACAACAAGTGGCACCTTGTTTGTCATATCCAGATCCCTCTAATCACGGTCACTTACCCTGGAACTGCGGAGCTCGCTTCTGGACAAATGCAGAAGTGCCTTCCTTCCTGTCTTCGGTCCCAGCAGCAAGGGCAAAGTACTTTGCCTCGAGCTTCAGTCCTGAAGTGAGGTCTGTTTCGACTCCCTCGTTGACCGCATCGATCGAATAGCGTATGGCAAGCGGTGCGTTCGCGCTGATCTGCTTGAGAATGGCCTCACAGCGCGACATCAAGTCATTCGCGGAAACGACTTCATTCACTAACCCGATGCGATGGGCCTCGTGAGCATCGATCAGATCGCCAGTCAGGATCAGTTGCAGAGCTCGGCCCTTGCCAACAAGGCGCGGTAGCCTCTGCGTGCCCCCGTAACCGGGAATGATCCCGAGCTTGACCTCTGGCTGGCCGAACTTCGCGTTTTCTGAGGCGATGCGAATCGTGCACGCCATCGCTGTTTCGCAACCGCCGCCCAGGGCGAAGCCATTTACTGCTGCGACCACAGGCTTGCCAATCGTCTCAATAAACGAGAGCACCTCCTGGCCTTTCTCGGAGAACTCGCCTGCCTGTTGCCCATCGATTGCCGAAAGCTCCGCGATATCGGCGCCGGCAATAAAGGCCTTCTCTCCAATTCCAGTGAGGATGATTCCTTTTACTGTGGCGTCCTTCTTTGCTGCATGGAAGGCAGCGCTCAGTTCCTCGATCGTCCGCCGATTGAGTGCGTTCATCACCTTCGGGCGATTCATGGTGATGTAACCGATCGATCCTTTGACCTCATACGTGATGTTGTCGAAGCCAATGGACACTTCTGCAGAACTCATGGAACTTCTCCTCTCTACTAAATGGGCTTCCCTGGAGCGTCCGTTGGCACCTCAGCATGCGCCGCCTTCGGTGCCGCCCCGCTGGCACGCAGGCCTGCAATCTCGTCACTTGTGAATCCAAGTTCCTTCAGCAATTCATCGTTATGCTCGCCGATTCCCGGCGCGCGCTTGGCAGGCACCTTAGTAACACCATGCACTTGAATAGGACTGCTGATGGTTGAGGTCAACTTCTCGCCGGCTCCTTCGAACGGAACGACGATGTCATTCGCTCGCAGTTGCGGATCATTAACCACTTCCTGCGGCTCACGCACAGCGCCGAAGGGTACGTGAACGCTGTTGAAGACCTCATACCAATGCGACATTGGTTGCGAACCAAAGATCTCATCGAGCATTGCCGTAAGTTGCGGCCGGTTCTGCGCCAGCTTGGCGGGATCCGAGAATCGCGGATCCGTCAGGATATCCTCACGACCTAGCGCTTTTAAAACGGAGGGGACTTTGTCCGGAGTAGCTACCACAACGAACCAAGTGCCGTCGGAAGAGCGATACATGTTCAAACCTGCATTTGCGGGATGTGTTCGATCGTGAAGCCCATAGAAACTCGCACCGCATAGAGCGGCCTGGATGAAGACACTGGCCGACCAAACGCCTGCCGCCAGGAGCGAAGTTGTGACGTACGATCCTTTGCCGGTGCGTTCGCGACGATAGAGAGCAGTCACGATTGCGCCATAAACGGCGACCGCAGTCGCATTATCGCCGCTTCCGGCCACCGGCCACGTCGGCGGCTCTCCAGCATCGCGCGTCATAAATAGCAAACCGCTTCGCGCCCAGAAGGCCGTAAGATCGAACCCAGGAAGAGCGGCATCCGGACCTTTCTCCCCAAAGCCGGTGAGATCCGCATAGATCAGACGCGGATTCCACTGCGCTACATCGTCATATTCGAGCTTCAATTTTTGGCGCGCGGGATGCGGCGTATTGACGATGAATATGTCTGCCCACTTGGCTAACCGCTCGAGAACCTGCTGCGCGCTCGCAGCCTTCAGATTGAGCGCCAGGCCACGTTTGTTTCGATTAGCCAACTCGAAGGGGTAGGGCTCTTCTGAATGCGGCTGCGGAGGGATCTTATGCCCATTTCTCCACAGCTCTCCTTCGGGCGGCTCGACCTTGATGACCTCCGCCCCGAAGTCGGACAGGATTGTCGCTGCTGCGGGACCCGCGATAAAACTCGCAAGGTCGACTACCTTAATTCCTGAAAAGATTTGGGGTTCGCTCATAAGATCTCCAACATCTCCATTTGTTTGTCATCTTGAAGAGCGAAGCTCGTCACCATGTTCTGGATCTGCTTCGGTTTTCGCATTCTCTAGAGGACGGTGCATCACACTCGTCTGGATTGCCCAGACCAGTACTTCTCCCTTAAAGCTCGTTTCAGAATCTTGCCCGACCCGGACTTGGGGAGATCCTCTGTCATGAACTCGATATGACGGGGGACCTTGTACGAGGCGATCCGCGCTTTGCAGAACTGTTTGAGTTCTTCTGCAGACAAGTTGCTTCCCGGTCGTAGAACAACAGCTGCAGCCACCAACTCACCCCACTTCTCGTCCGGGATGCCGAACACCGCGGCTTCCTTCACTTCGGGAATCTCATAAATGGTGGCCTCGACCTCACCGGAGTAGACATTCTCTCCGCCGCTAACAATCATCTCTTTTGCGCGATCGACGATGTAGAAGTAGCCGTCTTTGTCTTGAAAGCCGATGTCTCCGGTTTGAAAGAATCCGCCAGAGAATGCTTTTGTTGTTTCGTCGACGGAAGACTCATCCTTCGGCAGGTCTTCGTTGATATCGCGCCAGTAGCCGACCATGACGCCTGGTCCTCGCGCCACCAGGTTGCCCAGTTCGCCGGAAACCGCGGGTCCTCCATTTGGATGGACGACCCTCAGATCGATGCCCGGGCAAGCGCGTCCACACGACTGAAGTCTGTCGTTGGTGTGTTCAGCATCTGTTAACCCCGTCAGGAAACCTGCCTCGCTCAACCCGTAGACTTGCAGCAGCTTTGCCTTCGGCAGAAGACCACGAATCTCCCGAATAAGTGCCGGAGCCATTGGCGAGCCCCCATAGGCGAGCACATCCAGAGATTCCAGGTTGTATTCATGAAGCCCTTCAAATTGGCAAAGCGTATTCATCATGGAGGGGACGAGGACCGTGTGGGTCACTCCGTTTGACTGAACGGATGCGCAGAACGATGCGGCGTCAAAGCGCGGTAAAGCCGCCTGTGCAGCGCCGAAGACAGGAGCCGCAAACATTGCCGGAAAATCGGCAATATGGAACATTGGCGATGCATGAAGAAAGACAGCCCTCTCTCGGTACTCCAGCCAATAGTTGAGATCATGAATGTTTGAGAAGACGTTCGAGTGGGTAAGCGCAGCTCCTTTAGGTTGTCCTGTCGTTCCGCTCGTATACAGGAGCACGAGAATCGCATCAGGATCGTAAAACTCTTCTGTGTAGGGCTGCTGATCAATCTCGTCGAGGGACTCGATATCGATCACGTGTTCCCAATCGGGCCGGACAGTCGGAGCGGAAAACTTCGAATGCCGGATGAGACCACGTGGTTGTGAATCGTCGAGCAGCCGATCGATCTCGGCGGCGGCATAACGGGTGTTAATCGGAACCGCGATCGCCCCAAGCAGACTGCATGCATACACCAGTTCGATATAATCCACCTCGTTTGGCATCAAGAAGGCGAGCCGATCTCCACTCTGCAGACCACGGCGCCGCAGTGTCGCTGCGATCCTCCTCACCTTGGCGTCCAGTTCAAGAAACGTCAAGGACCGCTCGCCCCGCAGAACAGCTGTGTGCTGCGGGAAGTATTGCAGAGCGCGGCCAACGGAATGGGTGTAGATCATCGATGCCTCTAACTCGGTGAGTAATAGTCGACTGCAGAGCTAGATGAAAGCGCTGAAACCGGAGATCGCCCGGCCAACGATGAGAGTATTCATCTCGCGCGTTCCCTCGTAGGAGTAGATCGCCTCGGAGTCTGCAACAAAGCGGCCTACATTATGGTCAAGAACGATTCCATTTGCTCCAAGGAGTTCTCTCGCATAACCGACGGTCTCGCGCATCTTGACCGTGCAAAATGCCTTGGCAAGAGATGCATGTTCGTCAGCAAGCTTGCCTTGGTCCTGCAGTTGCGAGAGACGGACGACCATGCATTGGCACGCGGTGATGTTGCCGATCATCTTCACGAGAAGATCTTGAACGAGTTGGAAGGAAGCGATTGGTTTTCCAAACTGTTCGCGAGTCTGTGCGTATACCAATGCATTCTCATAGGCGCCCATCTGGCACCCGACAGCTTCCCATGCGACGAAGCCGCGTGTCATGCGGAGTACTCGGGCAGTATCCCGGAAGGAGGTGTCGTTCTGCAGGCGATCCTCCTCGGAAACCACGCAGTTTTCGAGGGTGATCAGCCCGTTCTGGACCACGCGCAGTGCCATTTTGTGTTGGATCTTTTCAACTTTGAAACCAGGGCTCTTGTTCTCAACGATGAAGCCCTTCACCTGGCCGTCGACCACATCTTTCGCCCAAATGATGGTCACGTCTCCCCAAGTAGAGTTACCAATCCACTTCTTCTGACCATTCAGAATCCACTTGTCCCCCTCGCGCCGTGCTGTGGTCCCAAGGCCACGTGAAGCACCAGAGCCAACCAGAGGCTCAGTCAAACCGAAGGATCCGATCTTCTCCAGCCGCGCCATCGGCGGCAACCACTTCTTCTGCTGCTCTTCCGACCCGCAAAGGAAGATGGATCCCATAGCAAGCCCGCTATGCACACCGAAGAAGGTGGCGAATGAGCCGTCGATCCGAGCGATCTCCATGGCGATATAGCAGGCCAGAAGATTGCTGCCGCCCGCACATCCGTAACCGTCGTATCCCGCTCCCGCAATCTCGAGATCCCGGAAACCGGGTAAAAGGTCAAACGGGAAGGAGTCCTTTGCCCAGAAATCGTTGATGACCGGGGCGACGGAAGTTTCCATGAATGCGCGTACCTTCAAGACCGCCTGTTGTTCAGCTTCAGAAAGCAACTGGAAGATCTGATAGAAATCGCTGTTGGGCTTGGGCAGTACTTTCGGTTTCTTTGTTTCCTTTTCTTGCGCTTCGGACATGCATTCCTCCGAGGTTCTTCTCTTTCGTTGTGGCACCAGATCGCGACTACAAATTGTGCTGACTGTTAAAGGAGCCATTTACGTTGACTGAGCCGGTGCGGTTCTCGTTTCTCGTGAGCAGGAAGCAGCGGCTTGTCCGCTGCGCAATTCGTCGTTCGGTCGAGGGTAATACTTGTTCACTCATTTAGTTAGGAGATCGACCGACTCATCCGACCTCGATCACTCGTCCGTCTCGACTACCAAACATGCTCATACTATCCAAGCGTTGATGGAGACGGTATTACATGTTCCTAGTAACGCGGAATGTTCTTCTCGCATATGATCTACACCTGGTCGAGTGAGAAAAATGAGAGCGCTGCGATGCCTAAGAAGTTATTTTCTGTAAACCCTACACGCATAGGGCGGTTCGACGGGCCAGCAATGAGCGATGCTGTGATCGACGGGACACCCGGTGACCTGAAGGCCGGTCTCATCGCCCTCCTGGAAAAAGCAAACGTCCTTCACAGAGCGATCGATCTTGTGCGCTATGCCTCCGATGCGAGCCCGTATCGGCTCCTCCCGCAGGTTGTCGTGCTGCCTCGGACGACCGATGACATCGTCAGCCTCTTTCGCTATTGCCGTGAGACCGGACGGCACGCTACGTTTCGAGCGGCCGGAACGAGTCTTAACGGTCAATCGTTATCCAACGACATCCTGATTGATGTGCGCCGTCACTGGAGTGGCGGCAAGGTGGAGGATGACGGCCGACGAGTGCGGACACGTCCCGGGATGATCCTCGGCCACATCAACTCAATGCTGGAGCAGTACGGTCGCCGGTTGGGACCGATCCTGCTAGCTCCGCAGCTTGCACGATCGGCGGCGTGATCGCGAACAACGCCGGTGGCATGCGGTGCACCGTGCCGAAAGATGCCTACCATACCGTCTCCGCGCTCACGTTCGTAACGCCATCCGGCGCGGTCATCGACACGTCGAGACCCGATGCGGAAAAAGAGTTTGCTCTGGCGGAGCCGCAGCTTGCGCAAGGCTTGCTCGAGCTGCGAAAAGAGCTTCTGGCAGATCCGGTGCTGGCGGATCGTACGCGTCGCAAGTACGCGATCAGGAACACGCACGGATTGCGGCTCTGTGCCCTTCTCGACGGTGAAACGCCGCTCGCGATTTTTCGACGCCTCCTCGTCGGCTCGGAGGGCACACTCGCGTTTATCGCTGAAGCGGTACTGGAGACGATTCCAGCACCCCGTGTCACGAGCGTGGCATGGATTCCAGTCCCCACGATCGACGAAGCGATCGCCCTGGTTCCTGGCCTCGTCGGCCTCGGTGCCTCCGCCGTCGAACTGATGGTCGCTCCGGCGCTCACCGCGGCCGGTCAGGCCTTTGCGGAAACGCCCTGCTACTGGAGAACCCTCGATCCCAACGCCGCTGCCTTGCTCGTCGAGATCGGCGCCGAGAACTCTGACTCGCT
>Ga0210410_10000786_pt1 | contig 32276 bp, 31 predicted proteins | sample IncBWC4MmetaG_FD_161058 | JGI IMG/M metagenome (GOLD analysis project Ga0210410, IMG submission 161058) | Forest soil microbial communities from Barre Woods Harvard Forest LTER site, Petersham, Massachusetts, United States - Inc-BW-C-4-M | ecosystem: Environmental > Terrestrial > Soil >...
GACGGCCGAGGCCGGCAAAGACGCCTATTGCGAGAAGCCCATGGGCAACGTAGTCGAAGAGGTGAAGGCGGCGCGCGATGAGGTCCTTGCCCGGAATCTCATCGTTCAGATTGGCACTCAGCATCGAAGCGAACCGTATCAAATTGTGGTGCGCGACTTGATCCGCTCCGGTGTTCTCGGCGAAGTCACCAAATACGAGATTGAGTGGAACTATCACGGGCCTCGCTGGCGCGGGCGTCCCGAAGTGAAGATGATCCACGAACCGGATACGGACTGGCGCGCATGGTTGGTGAACAAGCCGTACCGACCGTTCGATCCGCAGCTTTACTTCGAATTTCGTCTCTACAAGGAGTTCTCCAGCGGCATCTCTGACCAGTGGATGAGTCATGGCATCGACCTCTGCCACTACTTCATGGACGAGAGCTTTCCGGAGTCGGTCGTGGCGAATGGCGGCATTTTTGCCTGGCATGACGGCAGGGAGAATCCCGACACCTTCCATGCGCTATTCACCTATCCGAAGGGTTTCCTGGTGAGCTACGCGACGAGCTTCGGCAATGACGCGCCTGGATTTACGCGAATCATGGGAAAGAAGGCCACCATGATCAATCGCGGCGGCGAAGGCAGTCCGCGCTGGCAGATGGTGGAGGAGAAGGGAAATCACGAACAAGACGCCAGTGTTGACAGCCAGCGCGCCGTTAGGGACATCCTGCTGCCCGGAGACAAGACGCTTCCGCCAATGGAGATAGGGGATGAGGATCCCTCGCACATGATCAACTGGCTAGATTGCTTGCGCAGCCGCAAACAGCCGAACGCCACCGTGCAAAACGGATTTTCGCACTCCGTGGCCTGTATGATGGCCGCGCACGCCTATTGGACGGGAAAGAAGATTTATTGGGATCCAAAGACGGAAACAATTCTCGATCATCCTCCAGGGGCATAGCCCGGTGGCGCTGACAGCAGAAATTTTGCCGATCCGTCCGTGAAGAGTTCCATCAGCACGGCACCACAAGCAAAGCGAGTGCGGAATGGCGCTCGCAGCACTCCCGAGTGCAAAGAACACCCGGCCACGTTTATTTGATTGGCCGATAACGTCGTTTCTCCGCTGCAACAAATCGTGTCGACATGGATCCGGATACTGGCAGGCGGAAGCTGTCGCATGAGGTCCGACATAGAGGCCCTTCCCAAAAGTTCATTCGATTTGGGCGGAGTGGTCACGCTGAATGAAAGCTTTGCAACAGGAGGAGCTATTTTCTCTCAAGGCGATATCGCCGAGACGCTCGTGGGTGTTGGAAGGTTAGCGGAGATTGCTCAACAGAACTACATCACTGGAGGTTTCTCCCCGAGTCAACAGCAACTGTTTCCCGTCCGCTGTCCAGTTGAAATCGAAGATGCGGTCTGAAGTGAACTTGGTTATCTGCTTGGGATTTCCGCCCGCTAGTGGCTGTTCCCAGATGTTCGTTGTGCCGTTCTGCGTCAGCATGTACTGGAGGCCATTGCCTTGCGGCGACCAGCGCGTTCCTGAGAACCCGCTCGGCACAGGGAATGTCTTGACGGGCGGCCCGCCCTCGACGGGAATAACCGCGAGAGACCATCCCCGTTTAGAGGGATTCGAATACTGGTCATACGGATACGCAATAAACTGACCGTTTGGGGAAAGACTCATGCGACCCGAAATACCATCACCCTGGATCTCAGCGATCTGTAAGGGAGCGCCGCCTTCGATGGGGATTCGCCAGATCTTCTGTGGGCTATCAACGGTCACGTAAAAAACGAAACGGCCATCTGGTGAACAGGCAGGAGACCACAAACTGCCGCTGGTTAGCTGTGTGGGATTTGACCCGTCGGCATCGAGGCGCATCAGCTTGACTATGCCGGGTCTGTGCGAGGTGAGAACGACGGAGCGAGCACAGGGTGAAATCCAGTCCGAATCGTGGACTTCTGTAAAAAGGGTATGTTGACTGCCGTCAATGTTTGTAACCCACAGCGTTCCATCGCCACTCGTCGATAAGATTCTTCCGTCCGGAAGTTCTGCGATGTCGAACACTGGGAGGTTTCCAAAGGTAATCTGGCGACCATTCAAGGAATCCGCCCCAGCAAACACCCAGGCATTGGAAAGGGTTGAGCCTGCAATGGCTGCAACGGTGTCTCCATTCCGCGTAATGCCCAGCGCGGCGTCGTAATCATTGAGATCGTTGGTGAGGCCCAACGCCTCTCCTTGGGGAAAGGAAATCGTCCAGAGCTGGCTCCGGTGCATGTCGTGATCGTAGCGCGGCACGAGCAAGGCATTTCGCCTTGGCAGCCACACTGGCCGGCCGATCCCGCTCGCGCTGGAATAGAGTTCTCGCGAGCTGCCGTCAGCCACGGAAACAACGTGCAGTACCCAGCGCTCCGGCTTACCGAAATGTAAAACGGGAACGGCGATGACCCGCCCATCGGGTGACCAATTCGGTCCAGGTTGATAGAGAAAACAACTCGCATTCTGAATTGTCGTGAGCAGCTTATCGTCGGGTTCAGCAGCGTTCGCAATTCTTAGATCAATGTGATTGTCTGCCGGGACGCATCGTTCGTATGCAAATTGACGGTTATCTGGAGAGAAGCTCACAGGCGAGTCCACATCCGTAAACAATTTCCGCACTAACCCCCCGAGCGTCGGCATCACATAGAGATATTTGAAAAACGGATCGTTTGGATCCGTGCGAACAAAGTAGATGTAATTGCCATCGGGAGAAAACGTCAGCCCGTGGAAACTGATGTTTTCAGGTGGCAGGATTTGTACCTCGCTGCGGGTCTCCACCTGGCGCACCCACAAGCCCTGTTTCTCACCTTCACTGCGCGCGTAGACCACATAGCGGCCATCCGGCGAGATGGCAACGTCGTCGACATGTCCGCTGTCGGTAAATTTAGACATCTGCATGTTGCGTGGGTCAGGCACTTTGCTGCGTGAGAGCCATTTGTGGCTCACGAATCCTATGACGAAGCTGGCCAGGACGATGGCGACACAGATGACCACTGAATGTTTGCGAATCCAGGAGACTGCCGAAACTTGCGGAGGGCATGAAGGCACAACCAATATGCCCGAACCCGTGGAAGTGCCTGAGCTGGATTCACTGACTACCCGATGAAGCTCGGTTGTTGTAGAGGGAAGGGCGACAGTCAAAGCAGGCTCATGAGGAAGCTCGACCGCGACGGGGGCGATGAAACGGTAACCTCGCCGAGGGAGCGTCTCGACATACCGAGGTTTTTCTGCGTCATCCCCGAGCGCCGAGCGGATCTGATTGACGCAAAAGTTGATGCTTCGCTCGAAATCCACAAAGGTGTCATCGCTCCACAGGCGCCTGCGGATCTCCTCGCGGGTAACAATTTGCCCGGCGCATTCCGCAAGGATGAGCAGAACTTGAACCGCCTGCAGGCGGAGCTTGATCGGAACTCCAGACTTGCGCAGTTCACCACTGGACGCGTCCAATTCAAACGCGCCGAAGCGGAACCTCGAAATGAGCCGGACTGGCGAAGCCATCCAACACTCCCCGGGGGCAAAGATCGCCGGATTCTAGCATCTCGGGAAATGCAGCGCGACGCGATTCTTCCTTTGCGGCAGAATGGAGTAAGTCATGGGCTTACAGCGAATTACGTGCTAACAAAAAAATAAGACACGGATGGCCCGACGGCCATTGCCTCATTCGCAATTGCGGGCTTATCTTGCGGGCCACGCGGAGCCGATGATCAACGGGTATCCCGTCACCGAGTTCTTGTCTTGAGGTGTGTCTCCACTGCCGCGTGGAGCACAGCATGAGGAGGACAGAATGAAATCCAGGAATTTGCTCTTGTTCGCTTCGATGATCTTGGTCGCTTTACTTGCGACACCCTTTTGTCTGGCCGCTCAGGAACAAACGGGAGAGAACGAACCCAAAGAACGGAAAAATGATCCGCCACGATATAGGTTCATCGACCTGGGCACGCTTGGCGGTCCCAACAGCAGCAGCTTTTTCGGCGACGTCCGATCCGTAACTAACCAAGGCACAGTCATGGGCCAATCGGATACATCCATTCCCGACCCTAACTTCCCGAACTTCAATCCTTATATTGCCCCGGACCCCTTCATTCAACACACTTTCCGATGGCAGAACGGCGTACTAACTGACCTGGGTGCACTTCCAGGTACGAACAGCAGTGTCGTCGGCTGGATAAACGACAGGGGGATGGCTGTCGGCTCTTCGACTAATAGCTCCATCGATCCACTGACCGGCTGGCCGACAGAGATCGCGGTTCTGTGGTCGAACGGTCAAATCCTAAATCTCGGCACTCTGGGGGGAAATGAAAGTCAAGCCGATGCTATCAACGAGCGCGGTCAGATTGTGGGAATTGCTACGAATGCAGTGCCAGATCAATTTCCATCGCCTTTGGGCTTTGGCTTGCCCGGCTTTGGGACGCAGCAGCGGGCGTTCCTCTGGGAGAACGGAGTCATGCGCGACCTGGGTACGCTAGGCGGTCCCGATGCGGTCGCCCTCCTACTGAATGAGCGCGGCGAGGTATCCGGATTGTCCTATACGACTTCGACTCCAAATTCGAGTGGCAGTCCCACTGTCGACCCGTTTTTTTGGGAGCACGGGAAAATGTTGGACCTCGGGGGCTTCGGAGGCACCTTTGGTTCCGCAAACTGGCTCAACAACCGAGGTCAGGTCGTGGGTTTTTCATTCCTGACTGGAGACTCGACTGTCCACCCATTTCTTTGGTCTGAAGCTGAGGGCATGAGGGATTTAGGGACCCTAGGTGGCACTTTCGGAATCGCAAACTGGGTCAATGAAAAGGGAGAAGTTGTTGGTGTTGCCAGCAATCAAAGCGAGATGCAGCTAGCATTCCTTTGGAAAAATGGCGTAATGACTAATCTGGGGACTCAGGACGGTGATCCGTGCAGCACCGCCGTTAACATAAATTCAAGAAGCCAAATTGTCGGCTCATCGAACAACTGCCAAAGCGAAAGTGGGCATGCGTTTCTCTGGCAGGACGGGCACATGATTGACTTAAGCAGTTTTGTTCCTCTCGGGTCTGGTCTGACATTGGATATCGCATTTTTCATCAACGATCGCGGAGATATCCTCGGCGTCGGAACACTCCCCAATGGCGACATTCACGATGTCCTGCTGATCCCGTGCGACGACGATCATCCTGGAGTCGAAGGTTGCGAGAGTGCCGACACGCCTACAAAGACCATCCCCAAAAATGCGGTAGCGCCCAGGGCTCAGGCGCAAACAACAGCGGCTGAGACTGACGTGAATTTGACGCCAAGCGAAATCAAAGACCGAGTTCGCGTCCTACTAGCTCATCGCAGATTCAGAGGCTGGCCACCCCAATAGTTTGGTTCGCGCGCGAATCGTGACGCGATTGTTGAGCTCATAAAGGAAGAGGGAGGGGAGCATGAAATCGAGACCAACCGCGTGGATCGCTGTGATGAGCTTCGTTGCGGCACTCGCGTTGCCAGTTCAGTTAGCCGCTCAGGGACAAAGCGAGTTCAAAGAGCGTAAGGACGAGTCACCTCGCTACAAGCTCATTGATCTGGGGACGTTTGGCGGTCCAGCGAGCTATTACTCAGAGGCTGGCCTCGGGTCCCGCGTACTTAACAATCGGGGAGACGTCGCAGGCTACGCGGACAGTTCCACTCACGATCCGTACGCTCCAAACTGCTTTGACCTGGATTGCTTCGTTTCTCACGTGTTCCGCTGGCATAACGGTGTCCGGACCGACCTCGGCGCGTTTCCCGGTGTCAACAGCAGCGCTGCCAGCGCGATTAACGCACGCGGATGGATCGTCGGATTCTCAGAATACGGCCCGATCGATCCGCTCATTGGCTCTCCGCACGCCGCTGCCGCACTTTGGAGGGACGGTCAAATGATCAACCTTGGAACGCTGGAGGGAGGAGCTGACAGCAATGCCGTAGGTGTCAATGACCGGGGTCAGATCGTAGGATTTGCAGCGAATTCGATACCCGATCCCTTTGACCCCTTTGGCCTCCCAACACAATTGCGGACTTTTCTATGGGAGAAAGGTGTGATGAAGGACATCGGTACGTTGGGAGGGCCCGATGCTGTCCCTAATACCGGAATAAACGAGCGAGGGCAGATAACGGGATCATCCTACATAAACTTTATTCCTAACCCTGCTACCGGCGTGCCCACCGTCGACCCGTTTCTTTGGGAGGACGGAGACCTGATCGATCTCGGCTCCTTCGGCGGCACCAACGGTTTCGGGCTCGCCGTCAATAACCGAGGTCAGGTCGTCGGCCAATCGAATCTGGCAGGAGACCTCGAAACTCACGCCTTTTTGTGGGACCACGGAATCCTTACGGATTTAAAAACGCTCGGAGGGACCTTCTCAACTCCAACCTGGCTCAACGAGGCTGGAGAGGTCGTGGGCGGTTCAACGATCCAAGGGGACCAAATCTACCAAGCATTTCTTTGGAAGGAAGGCGTGATGACGAATCTCGGGACGGTAGACGGCGATCCCTGCAGCCAGGGGAATAGCATCAATGAAAAGGGTCAGGTCGTTGGCATTTCGGCGACCTGTGATTTTTTTACCGTTCAACACGCATTTCTATGGGAGAAAGGTTCGATGTTCGACTTGAACACTTTGATTCCCTCCAATTCAAGTCTTCGATTGTTTTATGCAGCAGATATTAACGATCGAGGAGAAATTGTTGGCGTTGGAGTTCCACCCACCGCTCCACCCAATCCTGATCTCTTCGGACATCTTTTCGTCCTGATCCCGTGTGACGATGATCATGGAGACACTCAGGGCTGCGAGGGAAACAACGGGGACGCAGCCGCTGCGGCTCAAGACAGTTCAGCGCCCGTACCTCAAGCGCAGACGACAGCGACTCCATCTAACCTGACGCCGAGCGAACTGAGAGATCGAGTTCGCGCGATGCTAACCAAACGGAATCACGGATTCGGACCCTTGCCACCGAAATAATTCCTCACTTTGCCTATGCTGCGACAACTTCTCATGGACTGTAGAAGGCAGTCGGCTAGGAATGGATGATTTCGGAAGGGGTATTTAGTATTACTCGTTGGACGGCAAAGTCAAGAACGTTGGAACGACCTCTAGTTTCTAACGAGATGCGTGACACTTGGTCAACATTCTGAAACGCGAAGGGGACGGACGGGCCCACCCCTGCGGCACGCGTTGAGGGCACCCTCTTTCATCGCTAATGGAGTACTCCATCCCGCATGCCACTCTTAAACAAGTCCGCGGCCCGCTCGGCCACAACCGGGCGGCTGAAATAGTAGCCTTGTCCCTCCCCGCATTCGTGACGCTGCAAGAAATCGAGTTGCGCGTGGGTTTCCACCCCCTCCGCAATGATCCGCTGCTTCAGGTTCTTCCCGACGTTGATCATGGCGTTCACAATAGCAGCGTCTCGCGGGCCCGCGGCGATCTCCTGCACGAAAGAGTGATGGAGCTTCAGCGCGTCCGATGGAAAACGCCGCAAATAGGTAAAGCTGGAGTACCCCATGCCAAAATCGTCGATGGCAATCTGCACGCCCATGGCTTTCAGCTTGACCATTGTCACCACCGCGGCTTCCGCGTCATGCATCAGCACACTCTCGGTCACTTCCAACTCTAGATTCTGAGGCTCCACTCCCGTGGCAATCAACACGGCTCGAACTCCCGACAGAAAGTCCTTGGCACCGAATTCGGCCGCGGACACATTCACCGATACAGGCATAACCCCGAGTCCAACATCGAGCCACGCTCGTGCTTGTTTGCATGCTTCCAGCAGCACCCACTGTCCGATACTCAAAATCAACCCGCACTCTTCCGCGATGGGCACGAACTGCGCCGGATATAGCAATCCCCGCTGCGGGTGCACCCAACGGATCAGCGCTTCCACACCGGTGATCTGCCCTGTCTGAAGATTAAACATCGGTTGGTAGTGCAGCAGAAACTCGTTCCGCCCGAGCGCGCAGCGCAAATCGGCTTCCAGCGATTGCCGTTCTGCCAATCGCTCGTGCATCTCGCGGCGGAAAAACTGATAGTTATTTCGTCCGCTTTGCTTGGCGTCATATAGCGCGTTATCTGCTCTATTGATCAAGCTTTCCGCATCTTGCCCGTCGCCTGGATACGCGCTCACTCCTATACTCACGTTGATATCTAGATTCTTATTATCGATGATATATGGCGCCGTTAAGGTCCGGAGGATTTTTCGCGCACTGCAAGCGGCGTCTTCCGCATGCTCGATTTGGGCGAGGAGTACCACGAATTCGTCTCCGCCTAAACGGCCTATCGTGTCCGACCGCCGCACAGACGCCCTCAATCGCTCGGCTATCGATTGCAGCAGTTTGTCGCCAACACCATGGCCCAGTGAGTCGTTGACCTTCTTGAAGTCATCTAAATCGATAAACATCACCGCGAGTTGCTTGCGTTGGCGCTCCGCCAGTGAAATTGCCTGCGTCAGCCGGTCGTTAAACAACACTCGGTTAGGCAAGTTGGTGAGGACATCGTGTGACGCAGAGTGCGACATTTCGAGCGCCGTGGCCCGGGCCGCGTTCAGGAAATCGTCTTTCAGTTGTAGCTGCAGTTTCTTAATTTGGTCGGCTTCTGTTTGCATGCGATGACGTTCAATGGCGTGACGAAGCGCCCGGGGAAGAGCACGACTTTCGATCTGGCCTTTGATCAGATAGTCTAACGCACCTTCCTTCATAGCTTCGGCGGCCAGGGTCTCGTCGTCCAAGCCCGTCAGGACGATCACCGGGACGTTTGGGGCCACCTCGAGCGCCCGCCGCACGACGTCGAGACCATGCGCGTCCGGCAATCCCAAGTCCAACAGGGCGATGTCCACGCCCCCTTTCGCCAGATGCAGCATGGCATCACTCATGCATAACGTGTGCGTCAATTCGAAGCTATCTGGCTCTTCCTTTCTGAACATCTCGCGGAGCAATCGGGCATCTCCCGCGCTATCCTCGACCAGAAGAATTTGGAGGGTCTTTTCCTTCATGCCCGACGCCCCGCGAAGGCTCTTACCGGCAAAACGCACTCATCGCTGTCTTTCGTGGTCGTCGGTTTCGAAGTTCTCAGCTTTAGTTCTGGCACCAGGTTGCTCCTCCAAAGACGGATTACTTGCCCGTGGCCAGACTCATGGCATCCGCTGCCATGAAGCGCAGCATTTGCTCCTTCAACTGCGCATCTACCTCGTCTGCGATCGTGACAACGTCGAGAAGCAGCGTGCTGAATTCCAAGCTCTTCACGTTCTTGTGCAGCGTCGAAAAAATAGTGACCTGCAGTAGGCGAGATTCTTCAACCGCCATTGCTACCGTGTAGCCTTGTTTACGCCGCAAATCTCCGTGTTCGGCCGCAGCTTTCGAAATCGGAGCTTTCGTTCGGGCGTCCCAACGCAACCGCGCAATCACATCATGCAGAAGATGAGGAAGATGGCCCGTGCGATCTTCAAAGTTCAACGGGATACACCTTAGATCTGGCTCTTTCTCCACTCGATCAAGCCAATCCACAATCACAGATTGGAGTTCGCGTTCAAGAACCTCAGCCACACTCACAATCGTGGTAGTGTCCGCGCTCTTTCTGGGGCCCGTCACAAACTCTACAGATTTGCTCATTCCATCCTCCCTAGGTCAGTGTTCCGTTTCAACGATCTTGTTGAGCGCTGCCGATGCGAGTTCTGGCCGATCGTCTGGTCGTCAACTTCACTGACTTAGTCTTCACTACAATGGCTTACAGGACTGTGCTAAACGAGTCACTCCGCTGTCTATTAGAGTTTTCCGATGCCCTAAGAATCATCGGCTCCCTTTTCCAATTTCCCCATGGTTTAGGGCACAAGTCGTTCTCGAACTCAAAAGAGAACCGTGATCACGGTTATCATCGCCAACGCGGGTTCTCCCAAGGCTTGCCGAATGTCCTTCAGAAGTTCGGCATTATCCACGGGTCTTTGGAGAAAGGCTTTCGCTCCTGCCTTGAGCGCACCCTCTTTGTTTGCGAGAACGTCTCTAGCGTGGGGATAGACTTGAGCCTCTCCATCACGACGAAGCCGTCGCCGGCCGGCAGTCGGAGGTCCAGGATCATCAAATCCGGCTCGTTCTTCCGGGCCACTGTCACGCTGGAAAGCGCGTTCCGTGCAAAGAAAATATCGTAGTGGTTAGCCTTGAGGCGTGCATGCATACCTTGCTGCACATCCGGATCATGGTCCACGATTAGGATTTTCTTATCGCCCACTGTTCGCCGCTCTCGACGAGATTTCCTCGTTCATAAGTTCCTGAATTTGCGTAGCCAGCCTCTCCGGACTTATTCGTGTCGGCGTCCAGAAGGCTGGAGTAACACTGATGAGGAGAAGAAGCGCAGGGGCGGTACCGAGCGCGACTGGCATCTTCCCGAACAACTGGCATTCCATATTCATTTCGAATCAGATTAGGAATCGAAGTTCTATTCCGCACACTACCTCGAAGGCCGAGAGAGGGCAGCCTGTAACCGCGCGCCGGTTTTTGGAAGGGGAGTGAAGTTTATACCGACCGCACAGAGATTCGAGTCCGGCTTACAAACGTGTGTCCAAAGACTACGAGAGCAGGATGTTCTCGAATGGGCACCGGCCACGCAGGCAACGCAAGTCTTGCGCGGACGCGCAGCAGTGCCAACTCCGGCAAGTTTTGATGAAGTTGGTTGTTCGGCTGTTAACCGACAGGCTGCAGGTTCAAATTCTGGCCGGGAGCCAACCTCAAATCTCCCAGTATTAATACTCGCACCTTCGACCACCCGTTGCCTCCTTTGTGAACCTTTCTTAATTCAGGTCAACGCGGTGAGCGACGCGACTCGAACGCGCGACCTCCTGCGTGACAGGCAGGCGGATATGCTAGCGGGTAAGGAGGCGCGCTTCTCAAGCTAAAGTACGCTGCTGCAATCACTTGGTTCCTCCGGTGCGCTTGTAGCTCGCAAGACGAGGGCCGCCCTAGTCTTCAAAAATATTGTAAGTCCTTGAAATCTGGTGGACGAGAGGGAACATTCTGCTCAATTCCACGACGGGTTTGAAGAAATTCCCTCCGAGAAGTGTGAGCCGCCCTTCTTGTAAGAACTAGTCTCGCGGCCCTTGTCCAGCGCCGTTTCGACGCGCACAATAGCCAGCAACGGAGGCAGGTGCCACCATGAAATTCGCAAATTCCCCCGCACATCCACGCATACCCGGAATCGCTGTTTTTTCGATTTGGAGCGTTCTTCAAGCACTGACTGCCGCGTCCGGAACCGCCCAGACTCGCGTTTCCCTCCAGCCTTTCGCGCAGCAGGTACGTCAAGTCGAAACCACCGTTGGGTATCTTGGGGAACCGTTGGCGCAAAGAGATCAGGATGCGATCAACGAAGCCATCGCCAATCCAGACGAGGCTGCCGCCATTGCGCAGTTGGAACAGGTCCTCGATAAGTATGCGCTGGCGATTGTGGACATCAATCCAGAGAGCCGCGTGAAGGTCCAGCCGGGCCCAGCAAAGCCCGAGTTAGTCGAGGCCGGGTCGCGCATTTTCCTGGTGAAAGTCATCAACAAAGCTGGAGTCACGGCGCGCCTCGAGACTGAGAGCGCGAATGCGCTTTCTGTTTATGTTAAATCGGATTCAAGCGCCGAGCCACAAAAGACGGTCTCGCCGACCGATGTGCGAGACCGGTGGATGGGACTCGAGCTCTACGACAAAAACCCAATGTCCGAGCGCCTCTCTGGTCTGCCACTCGAATACCGAATTCTCGAAATCTACAGCCGCGACCGAGGGCAGCGCTCCGCCAACATTAGTTTTAGTGTCGGGCAGGGATCGCAGGACATCGGATTTCGGAATGAGATGGCCGTATTGTTCAACGTGATGCCCGCCCGCGCGCTACAGCTGCGGGTTCGCGACGAGAGCGGTGTGCCCTCGATGGCCGCCTTCACCATCCGCGATACCTTGGGCCGCCTTTATCCGAATCCCTCGAAGCGCCTCGCACCCGACCTCTTTTTCCAGCCGCAGGTCTATCGTGCCAATGGCGAAACGATTCTCTTGCCCGAGGGTACGTATACAGTGACCTGCTCGATGGGGCCTGAATATCAGCCTCTGACTAAGCAGGTGCAGGTGACCGCCACAGGGTCGAACGAGGTGTCGTTCGCGATGGAGCGATGGATCAATCCACCGAAGTATGGCTGGTATTCCGGCGATCATCACGTGCATGCCGCCGGCTGCTCACACTACCAGAATCCCACTGAAGGTGTACGGCCCGAGGACATGGTCCGCCAAATTGAGGGTGAGAAGTTAAACGTCGGCGCCGTGCTGACCTGGGGTCCTTGTTACTACTACCAGAAGCAATTTTTCAGCGGTAAGGATCATCCGCTTTCGAAGCCGGGCGATCTGATGCATTACGATCTCGAAGTTTCCGGCTTTCCATCGAGCCACGCAGGACACTTGGTATTACTTGGGCTCACGGACCAGGATTACCCGCACTGCGTGCGTATTGACCAGTGGCCTACTTGGGACTTGCCCATCTTGCGGTGGGGGAAATCGCAGGGGGCACTGGTAGGTTTTGCACACTCTGGCTGGGGACTTGGAGTGAAGTCTCGCGAGCTTCCCAACTACGATATTCCGGGGTTCGACAGTATTGGCGCCAACGAATACATCGTTGACGTAACGCATCCTGATGCCGTTGATTTTATTTCCACCATGGATACGCCTTACGTTTGGGAGCTCAACATTTGGTATCACACTCTCAACGTCGGGTTCCGCACCCGCATCTCCGGCGAAACCGATTTCCCTTGCATCACGGACGCACGAGTAGGGCAGGGTCGCGTCTACGCCAAGATAGATGGGCCGCTCAGCTACAGAGGCTGGGTGGAGGCTCTTCGCACCGGACGAAGCTACGTGTCCGATGGCAGGAGCCATCTGATGGATTTCAGCGCGAACGATGTGGAGGTTGGAACGAATGCTAGTGAGGTCAGGCTGACCGGAAGAGGGAGGGTGCATGCTCGAGTGAAGGTTTCTGCTTACCTCAGCCCGATTGTGACGAACACAGACAGCATCCCCTCGGACCGAGGATCTCAGTTCTGGACGGACGCTTTAGATAACCGCAATATCCCAACCGACAACATCCATGACCGGCCGATGGATCGCCAACCCTACTGGCACATCGAGCGGGCGCGCATCGGAAACACGCGCCAAGTGCCTGTGGAACTCGTGATGAACGGGAAAACGGTTGCCCGGAAGGACATTGTGGCGGACGGAAGCATTCAGGATGTTGCGTTTGATGTGCTGGTCGAGCACAGCAGTTGGCTGGCGTGGCGTATTCTGGGTTCCTCGCATACGAACCCCATTTTCGTTCTGGTGGACGGAAAACCCATTCGCGCCTCGCGTCAGAGCGCACAATGGTGTCTTGCCGCTGTCAACCAGTGCTGGACCCAAAAGGCTCCCAAGATTTCCAGGGCTGAACTCCCGGACGCGCAAAAAGCCTACGACCTAGCCCGCGAGGTTTATACCAAGCTGATCTCGGAGTGCGAATAGTAGGATAGCCGAGCACTCCCGCCCTTGTTTCTGCGTTGGTTAGAGGCGCGAACTGGAAGCTTACACCGGGAGAACAGGAACGGTTGTGCGAGGCCTGCCTGACCGAGAAATGCCACGGCATCGCGGATGGGAAAATGTCGTTCGGGTTTTGAAACAACGTTAAACATAAAGCGTCGTCCACTTGATGGGGCATCCCGCTCCCTGCAAAGGGAGTTTCAAGGGTCAACCAGATCATTCCGAAGTTCACCTGAGTGCAGCTTGACTGTAACGGTACGGCAACAATTCTCGACTAGGTTACACCCGGTCGAGTCGGCACCCCGCGCTGACGTTCCGACAGATCTTAAAGTTTGAGAAGAGAGGTCGTTGACATGATAAGAAAGGCCGCAATTTTGGGTCTATTGGCTGCAGCATTGGCTGGGACAGCCTGGGCGCAAGGTGATAGGGATAACGATAACGATGAGGTTCCCAAGGGCATTCAGCATTTGGATCACGTTTTCGTCATCATGATGGAGAACCACGGCTACTATCAAGTCATTAACAACCCAAACGAGCCGTACCTGAACAGCCTGATCGCCAACAAGAAAGTCAATCTCGCGACAAACTATTTCGCCGTCGGGCATCCCAGTCTGACCAATTACCTGGAAATTGTCGGGGGCTCGAATTTCGGCATCCGCAGTGACAATTCCCCATCCTGGCATGACAAAGACTGCTCGCCCAATATTACGACCGGAATCGTGAACGCCGATAACAATGGCGGCAATGCGCCGGTTCCGATCGACACCGGCAGCGTCTGCCCGATCGCCGGAACCGGAAAGGACTCTGAGACGCCCGCGGTCGACAACTGGAACGAAATATCACCGGAGAAGACCGGCTTGCAGTTTCTCTTCCTTGCCGATATTGATGGTGTGAAGTCGGTGCCGGCGAAGAAGACCAAAGGCGAGACGATTGGCGACCAACTCGTGCGGGCTGGCTTGCGTTGGAAGAGCTACCAGGAAGACCTTCCACTCACCGGAGCCGACGGCGTCAACTATAGCAATGGGACGGTGAGCAATCTGAGCGACTTCAGTTTACTGCCGGGTTTTGCTCATCCGGCCGATGTCGTCCAGGCATATGCGGTGAAACACAATCCATTCGCCTACTTCAAGAGCGTCCAGGAAGGAACCTCGCGGGACAACAGCCTGGATAACATCGTAGGCTTCGATGGGCCGCACGGCCTGTATTCGGACCTGGCCAGCGGCGACCTTCCATCTCTGGCATTTATAGCCCCCAACCAGTGCAACGACCAACATGGGCGAGGCAATGGGGATAAATTCTGTGCTTTCGACTTTGGCGTTCCGAACGGCAACGGTCTCACCGTCGGCACGCAGGACGGTTTGAATCCCGGCTTGATCCAGCAGGGCGACGTGACCATCGAGCGGTTGGTCGACGCGATCCACGCCTCACGTGTCTGGCACGAAGGCCGCGCCGCAATCGTGATCGTGTGGGATGAGAACGACTACAGCGGTATCGGCACCACGCCGAACGGCCTGTTCCCGCCGCCAAACCAGAACAAGGTCGTCCTCACCGTCGAGACAAACCGCGATGATGATGGCGGTGTGCAAAGCGGCAAATACTACAACAGCTTCTCTTTGTTGAAATCCATCGAGGCGGGATTTGGGCTTCCGTGCCTGAACCACGCGTGTGACGCGAGCCTTGCCGTAATGTCGGACCTATTCGGCAGCCGTTGACCAGTAACGTCACTCGCTCCTCAACATTTCAAGCGACAACACCAGCCTCTGGGAGATGCTCCCAGGGCTGGTGTGTCTTATTCGACCGGCTTGGCCTACCGCCTCGTCAGGAGCCAAAAAACGTTCGTGGTCTTTCGTTTCATACTTTTCAATTTGTCCGGGTGCACGTTTCACTGAAACAGTTGAAACACACGTTGGATCCAGCCTTGTCTCTCATCAGACCGCATCTTGAGGGACGCACACTGGCCGGATGGGTCGCGGAGGAACGCTGGCACCTAAACAGAGGGCCCGGCCCCCAGGAGGGAAATCCCTGGAGCGCCGGGCCTATTCTTGCGGTCAATCGTGCTATGCCACTTCCGCTTCTTCCGGCACCCGCCCTCCGATGGCGGGATCGCTCATGCTCGGTTTTCCTGTTTCTACGTGTCCGGCCAGCTGCCGCTGAAAGCTTGCATCGGAATCGACCGTCACGGTGAGGTCGTACCAGCCGAACGATTCACGCAGATCCCCCACGAAGGAAAGGCTGTCGTGCGGGTGCACGTGAAGCGTGTGCGCCTTGCCGCTATACCAGTCCAGGATGCTCACTTTCTCCGTGCTTGAGCCGTGGTTTCGAATCACTAGCGCGACGCCGCCTTCCCATTGCTCTTCATAAATCGCATTCACGGTGAGCTTGGCGCTGCCCGGCGCGAGGCTGCCCACAAAAGTGCGCAGGAACCCGCTCGGCCCGTACACCGAATAGTCATACGATGTAGCGCCGCTGGCTCCGAGAGTGTCCGAAGTTTCATCCCCGGCACCCAGGGTGTACGTCCATGGCCCTCTCTTGCCGTCACCGGAGCGCACTTGAAACACCGCTCCGGCCTTGCCGGTATTGCGGAAGGAAAATTCGATGCCTCCTTGCGAGGCCTCCACTTCCCCGTGGACGTGCAACTCATAGGGCAGCGCGCGCGCCGGACGTGTCCCGGGTTCCTGCTCCGGTAGCGACTGGTTCGTCGGCGGCGTGGGCACGTAATCTGGATACCGGTTTTGGTTCGTTGGTTGATAAGAGGAAGTGTCCGGCAAGGCAACCACCTTGCTGTTCGGCGACTCGAAGTTGAACGCCGAGGTCAGGTCGCCCACAACCGTGCGCCGCCATTCCGTAATGTTCGGCTCCATCACGCCGAACCGCCGCTCGAGGAAGCGGATCAGTGACGTGTGATCGAACACTTGCGAGTTCACCCATCCGCCTTTGCTCCAGGGTGAAATCACGATCATCGGGACGCGTACCCCAAGTCCGTACGGTCCCGGCGTGAACTTGGACGCTGGGTAGCCGGACGTGCCGGCAAACAATTCATTGGTCGTGCCTACTGTCGAGATGCCTTCTGATCGCGACATAGGGGGCGTGGGTGGCACCATGTGGTCGAAGAAGCCGTCGTTCTCATCGTACACAAGGACGAATACCGTCTTGCTCCAAACCTCAGGATTCGCCGTCAGTGCGTCCAGCATCTGGGAGACGTACCACGCTCCAAAGTTCGGCGGCCAGTTCCCGTGCTCCGTGTATGCTTCCGGCGCCACAATCCACGACACTTGCGGCAGTTGATTCGCCAGCGCGTCCTGGCGGATGATGTCGAACAACGCTCCGCTGTTCTGGATATTTGTCCCGGTTCGCGCTTTTTCCGCGAGCGAGCTGTTGTCCGGCGCGTTTTGGTACTGGAAGAAATACAGCAGCGAATTGTCGCCGTAGTTGCCTATATAGGCATTATTCCCCCAGCCCCAAAAATGAGCGGCATCTAGGCCTGCACCAGCGTCCTGATAGATCTTCCAGGAAACTCCGGCCTGGTCCAGCAGCTCTGGGTAAGTCGACGACCCGTAGCCCAGTTCGGCGTTGTCAATCACCGGGCCGCCCCCGCTTCCGTCGTTGCCGACCCAACCCGTCCACATGTGATACCGGTTCGGGTCCGTCGGTCCCAGCAGCGAGCAATGGTACGCGTCGCAAACCGTGAACGCGTCGGCCAGCGCGTAGTGGAAGGGAATGTCGTCTCGCGTCAGGTGCGCCATCGAGGTGGTGCCCTTGTGTGGAACCCACTGGTCGTAGTTTCCGCTATTCCACGCCGCGTGCGTCCCGGTCCAGTCGTGCGGTGTGTCCTCCAGGAACTTCAGACCCAGATTGCTGGCATCCGGACGGAAAGGCAACACGAAACCGTCCGGGTTTGCTGGGTCCGGCTGATGAAACACGCTCTTGCCCGTGGGCAGCTTGACCGCTCGAGTGTCTCCGAAGCCGCGCACGCCGCGCAGCGCTCCGAAATAGTGATCGAAGGAGCGGTTCTCTTGCATCATGAAGACGACGTGCTCGACGTCATGAATGCTGCCTGTACGGTTGTTCGCCGGAATTGCCAGGGCGCGGGCGATGCTTGCAGGAAGAGCGGCCGATGCAGTTGCTGTGGTCAAGAGCTTCAGGAAGTCGCGACGGTGTGTGCTCATGCCGATTCTCACCTTCTTGGATTACCTTGGCGGTAACCGCGGACGGGAGCGTAGTCGCCGCGTATTGCGGTGGCGTGATGATTCTGTTGAGATTGTGTGACTTCGTCGTCGAACCAGAACTCTGCTTGCTGTCACACGTACGAATATGTGTGCCACCAATCCTTCGACATCTTCTGGCAGCACACGGATTTCTACCTGGCGATCGATCTTGGATGCCTCGCAAATGCAGACTCTGTGTATTTTTGAGGGGGATTTCAAGTCAGTCTCGGGCAAAATCTAAGCAGAAAAGGGTAAGTCCCGATAAGTTCGGCTGCTCGCCAGCAATCTAACGGTCACGGCTAGCGCGTTTCCCATTAGCTATCTTTGGATCACTTCCGGCTTGCCCGACGCTCGGGAACAATGTCTCCTTTGCGATCGCGACCCCGACCGCCTTCGGAACAATCTACGGCACTTTGCCGATCGTCCCAAGGTGCTGCGAATTATCTCGTTGTTGTGTTCGATTTGCTTCAGAGTGGTCGGCCAACCGGAGAGGATCTCCGAACGCCGACGCTGCTGCAATCACTTGGATTTCCCGGCGCGCTCGTTAGCTGGCAAAACGAAGACCACCCGGTGTATTGCAATCATTTAGGTTTCGCAGAGGGGCCTTAATTGGGCTACTTGGGCTACCAGGTTAATGGTGGAGTGGGCACGCATACCGTTTCCGTTGCATCGTCCACCATGTGGGCGAAAACAGTGGTCAGACGATAATTCGATTCGTGCCAAGGCACGCGCTTTAGAGCTTAACGATTGACTTACACTCGAGGTGGCCGCATGACGCTGGGGAGAGAAGGGAATCGGAAAGTTCAAAACTTCCCTAAGTTCGGTCTAGACAACTCGACTATGCAATTGTGTCGTAGAAAGGCTTAAAATTCCCGTAAGCGTGTTGGCAGGCGGGGCTTTATGAGAAGAGCCGGTTTCTTGTTGATTCTTGCGGGCCTGTGGGCAGCACCTGTCTTTAGTGGAACGAATCCGGACGACATCGAGTTCAAAATAAGGTTTGTTCGGGATAAGTCCTTCTTTCACATCGGCGATTCGATCGAAATCGAAATTTCGTACTCTACGCAGACTGAAAAGAAATATCTCGGGAGTTGGACTTCACCAAGCCCGGGGTTCGAGAGTGTAACGCCGACGCTCACACCAACAGAGGGAGTGCTCGATCTCCGTACCGTGCGAGACATGGGTTTTGCAGGCTCTATTCTCTCCAGCCTTGGGTTTCTTGGTTCTCAACCAGTTATTGAGCGGTTGGATCTGGGAGCTTGGTATCGATTTCAGAAGCCGGGACACTATGCCGTGACGGTCCGGAGCGGTGAGGTCTCGCGTGCAAAGAGGGCAGAGGAGGGCGGCGGCCAGGAGCACTTGTCCCTCGAGTCCAATCCGCTGGAATTCAATGTGGTAGCAGATCCCGCGTGGAGCGCGTCCGAACTCGCGGAGATTGAGCGGGTACTCGAGAACAAGGAGGACCAAGGAGAGCGATATCGTGCGCTACATCGCCTGATTCTGCTCGATACACCGCCGTCGGTCCGGAAACTTGTTCAACTCTATTTGTCCAAAGCCGATGCCGCTGACAATTGCGGGGATGTCGTGTATCGCGGCTTGGGTGAGTCATCCCAGATAGACGTAATTATCCCTCTTCTCGAGGCGGCTTTGTCTGATCCGCTGATCGAGCCGCGTGAGGGGATCACTGATCTTCTCGGGCGACTCCAGGTGCGGAAGGAACTGGGGGTTCTGCCGCCGAGACCTCAAGACCCCGTAGGACAGACAGAATGGAAGGATCGCTACGACGCGCGCACCAAAGTGTTTCAGGAATATGTCGCAAAAGCTAACGCGCTTGTCCTCCGGAGCATCGAGCGACGCACTGGACCCGGGCGCGCGGCGGCGATTTACCAAGCGTGGTTCACAGCGGAGCGTCAAAACGCATCGAAGCCCGTGGGGCCTGAGATTTTGTCACGGCTGCGCTCCGAGGTGTTGTCCACGGCCCTGCAACTGGGACCCGGCGAGAAGGTGCAGGTCCTTTATTCGATGTGGCCCAGCGAACCGCATGGCCAGCTCAAGCCGATTGTATTAAGCCTGGCGGAGAGTCGACGCAAAGAAGACAGTTTTTACTTAGACGAAGGGTACAAATTCTGGTGTGAGGGGTGGCCGCAAGAGTGCAGCAGGGCCGTTCTCTCTGATGCGATCTACCCAGGCACGTCAACGAGCAAGAATGCCGTTTTCCTGATGGCCGAGTCGGAGCACCCTGAGTTGGATGAGATTCTGACCGCGAGGCTGAAAGATCCCGGAATGATTCAAGACTCCTGGGAATCGCAGAGGGCCGCGGCAATAATTCTGCGCGCCGGCAGCAGAAAATTAAGGCCAGCCGTAGACGAGTTTCTCGACAAGTACCTGGCTCAGCCGAGATACGGTTGCGAGATAGAAGGCTACCTGATCGGCTACCTGTTCCGAACTGCGGTCGCGGATGCTACGAAGCGATTCACCGAGGAGACGGGTAGTGGGGATCATCCCTGCGCGAACCAATTGTTGCGAACCCTGGACACGGTCCGCTATTCCGATGAACTAATTCCCTTGGCCGCGAAGGCGCTTGATTCCGGCGATCTTGGGGCGGCGGGGATGGCGGCTACCTTTCTCGGGTTTCGAGGACCGGCCACGGTAGAGCCGGCACTGTGGCAGCGGCTCGAAGCGCTTCGAGAGGAGTGGCGGGAGCGGGCGGCAGAGCTTGAGCGGGCGGGAACGGTGCAGCTTGAACAGGCCCTTGTATCCGCGCTGGTCAGAGGCGCGACCTGGAAGCTTACACCTGGAGAACAGGAACGGTTGCGCGCGGGCTGCCTGACCGAGAAATGCCGCGACATTGCGGATGGAAAAATGTCGATCGGGTTTTGACACTGTGAACATAAGCGAAGTTCTCCGCCTGGCAGAACGACGAAGTGCTTACCGTGGCCCACGAAGAGGCTTCCGAATGGTACAAGGGTGGGGAAACACTCCGCTTGGGAAGCCACCTCTCGTCCCGTAGGGCACTCATGAAACACATGCCAAAGGTTATTCCTCCTCGTTCGCGCGTGCGTCTAGTCAGAGCTGATATGCGGACGCCTACGTGGCGAAAGGATGTTGGCCGGCAATTTCGTGTCGGGTACTACAGCCGCTAGATGGATTGGGTCGTATCTGGTTGGTGAACGAGAACGGGAAATACGAGCAGACTACCGACCGTGACTTCCTGCTGAAGTACTTTGAAATAGAGCGACTATCCCGGTAGAAGAATTTCTACGGTGTAGGAAAGCGACGATTAGGAAAGATACTTGTCCGAAGCGCGTTGGAGCGGCTCAATGGGACGTCGTCCGTAGATGTCTTTGAAGGAGCAAAGGAAATCTGGGAAAAAGACGACCCACCCACGGTACGATCTTTAATCAAGATGCTGAAGCACGGCAAGAGGGTAATGAACAGGACCGCAGCGGCCTATCCTTTGAATCTTATGCACGGCAAGAACGCGATTCCTGCGCTTGAGAAATCTGTTGATAACAGGGTTGAAGATCCCAAAGTCAGAGGGCAGGCTGCTGAATCGCTGGCCCATAACCACCGAAAGAAATCGCACAGTGTTCTCCTTAAGAATCTTAACGATTCATCGAAGGAAGTCCGATTTTGGTGTGCCAATGCGCTTGCCGAAATGGGTGACGGAAACGCGCTTGTTCTTCTAAAGAAACTGGCTGAGAACGATCACCGACTCGTCAAAGGCTTTTGGTCTGTGAGCAAAGAGGCAAAAGCAGTCATTCGAAGAATTCGGAACGAGTTGCGAAGCCGGGAAGGAAGACGTAAGGTGTGCCCGTTTTGCCGGGACTAATTGCAGACCTCACTCATGCTCAAAACTCTCGCCATTTCCAACTACCGCTCGTTGCGGAACCTCGTTGTACCATTGCAGCGCCTCAACGTGATCACGGGTCCAAACGGAAGCGGGAAATCTAGCCTCTATCGGGCGCTTCGACTTCTTGCTGATACCGCACAAGGCCGCGTGGTCCCGTCACTTGCCCGCGAGGGTGGGCTGCAGTCAACGCTTTGGGCGGGTCCCGAGACAATTTCGCGTTCGATGAAACGGGCAGATCACCCGGTTCAGGGCACGAGACGGAAACACGCGGTAAATCTCCGCCTTGGATTCGCGGGCGACGAATTCGGATATCTGATCGATATGGGTCTGCCGAAGCCAGGTTCTTCTGCGTTTAGCCTCGACCCCGAAATTAAACACGAGTGCATCTGGCACGGGCCGGTGCTTCGCCCCTCGACGATGCTGGTCGACCGACAGGGGCCCCTTGTTCGTATTCGCGGAGAGGGTGAAGACTGGAGCCTCGTGACGGACCACATGTCTGCCTTCGACAGCATGATGACGCACGTCGCCGATCCGCGAAATGCGCCGGAGATGTTGGCGTTGCGCGAATCGATTCGCGCCTGGCGTTTTTACGATCACTTCAGGACGGATGCGGATGCACCAGCACGTTGGCCCCAGATCGGCACGCACACTCCTGTGCTGGGTAATGACGGGGCCGACCTCGCTGCAGCCGTTCAGACTATCTGTGAGATCGGCGATCGCGACGTACTCGCTGCAGCCGTAGAAGACGCCTTTCCGGGCAGCCGCCTGTTGATAGACAGCAACTCAGGACGATTTGCTCTGGTGATGGAGCAGCATGGGTTGTTGAGACCCCTTAGCGCAGCGGAACTGTCCGACGGCACATTGCGATACTTACTTTGGATTGCCGCGCTTTTGACGCCAAGACCTCCAGCATTGATGGTGCTGAACGAACCAGAAACGAGCCTGCATCCGGACTTACTTCCGGCACTCGCACGGCTGATTGCACGAGCAGCTAAGCACTCACAGATCGTGGTCGTTACTCACGCATTGCGACTCATCACAGCGCTCAAGGAACAAGAGGGCTGTCACTCCATCACTCTCGAGAAAACGTTCGGCGAAACGACAATTGTTGGTACGAAGCAAATGGATCTTCCCGCCTGGAATTGGCCAGCGCGCTAGGACTCGTTAAAAGGCGCCCACGTTACAGTAGCTTCTGATCGGCTGGCGAATTGCGATTTTGTCCGCGATACAGGTATGCAGGTGTGCATAAAGGGACAGGCAACCGGCTTCGCGGCCTCGTAAGATGCCAACTTGGTGAGGCTGGAGGATTGTAGTGCGAGCCAGTCCCCATAGCCGGCGCACGACTACCTGCGCACGCGGAGCACTCGATGACATCCGGACAAGCCAAAGTACAACTGCTGTCCACGATCGGCTTGGTGATGTACCTGTCCTTCGCCGGAATCCCGGCTAATGTCTCTTTCGCTCAAGAGACACCCGTGGCCCCGCTCACGGCAGATCAGGTCGTGCAAAGAATGGTGGAAAGGAACGAACAACGCGCCCAGGCCCTGGAGAGTTACCGTGGGACCCGCATTTATAATCTCGAATATCACGGATTGGCGAGTAAGAGCGCCACACTGGTGGTGGCGATAACCTACCGGCGACCTGACGAAAAGAAATTCTGTATCCTTTCGGAGAGCGGCTCAGAACTCTTGCAGGAGCGAGTCTTGAAGCGACTCCTCGAAGCAGAGGTAGAGGCCATGCAGGAGGAACAACGCCGGCAGACGGCCATGGGTCCAAGAAACTACGAATTTCGCCTGGTAACCTATGAGCGGACAGGTGATCAGGGTTTGTATGTCCTCGAAGTTACGCCGCGAATCAAAAATAAATTCCTGTTCCGGGGCCGGATTTGGGTAGACGGACGGGACTTTGCTGTGGCGCGCATGGAAGGCGAACCGGCCAAAAACCCCTCGTGGTGGACGAAGCGAAATGCCATCCACGTCACCTATGAAAAGATAGGAGAGTTCTGGCTACCGGCGCGAAATGAAACCAACACGCAAGTGCGCATTGTGGGGAGTTCTTTGCTGACAATCGTTTATCGGGACTACGAGATTCTGAACGCGGGCGCCATGCAGGTCACCCCAACTTCGGGAAGTACGCTTGGCTGCCCTGGTGAGTCGGCAAACGTGTCCCAGGCTCAACGCTAACGCCGATCTTGTTTTCAACAGCGCTTCCCCCCAAAGTCTGGCCAGTTCACTTGCAAAAGGCAGCTGCTCCAATCTTCGAGCCTGAAGCAGAATTACTCAAACCGCTGTACAGGCGGTCAATCATTGAAACACAATCACAAACAACGAGCGGGCGTAGTTCAGTGGTAGAACAGACGCTTCCCAAGCTTCAGATTCAGCTCCGCCGTGGTGCACCCGAAGCGTTGCACCGGTTGGCTGTCGCGCGTCGGAAAGGGAATGCGCCACAGTTCGGCTTGCGCGCGGAGCTGTTTCGAATGACCGGTACGGACCTGACCCAGATCGATGGCGTCGATGTCATGACCGGAACGACGATCCTCAGCGAAGCAGGATGGGATATGAGCAAATGGAAGACCGAGGACCATTTCGTTTGCTGGCTACGGCTGTGCCCGGACAATCGAATCAGCGGAGACAAGATCATCGGGAAAGCTCGGCTGCCGACCAATGGTCGAATCAGTATCGCTTTGAAGTCCCAGCACTGTGCGGAGGGACAACGCTTCCTCTTCAGCCGCCCCTGGCCGCCGCGCAACCTTCGGTGGCCGTATAGGAACCAACAAGAAATCAGCGGCTTACGAAATCTCCGGCGCTCTACAGCGCCGCACGGCCGCTTTCCGTTAACTTGTTGAAGATAAAAGAGAGCAGTCAAATTGACAGATGAGACAGCAGCGAAGGAGTTAGAGGTATTCGACAGCTGTACTGTTTGGGTGGTGCTCGCAGTTTCTAGCAGCTAGAATGAGTCTCGAAACGTGAGGCCATATGACACTCCGCTGGCGGGTTGTCCTCATAACCGTTGCCGCTCTACTAGGCTGCTCGGCAAATCCCCGCCGCAAATACACCCTTGAAGCTGCCCCGCTATTTTTGTTCGAGCGAAGTCATACTCCAACACCCTGTGAGCAATCACACCAAACTGGTGCGCGGCTAGTCGCGCATTCGTCGAACCGTCCGGCTCACAATGTTCAACGCACAGATAAAGTGGACCTCTCTCGCGCAGAGCTGCCAGTCCTTAGGATGCACCTCGAATCCTCTATGTTCGAGGTCTATGGCGACACCGCAGACAACTATTCAGTGCAATTGTGTGCTGAGGCAGGAGCCGCTTCGGAAAGCGATGCCAAAGCACTACTCGAAGAAATCAAGCTAACCCGCGACGACAAGATGCTTTTGCTATCGACGCCGAAATACGTACAAGAGCGGCCTTCGACTGCATTCGTCCAAGTGCAAGCGCCAAAGGAAACCCCGATCACACTCAATGGCGACTATGCCGCGATGCGCGTTATTGGGATGCAAGCGCCTGTCAAGGTATCGACTACGCACGCTCGCATCACCCTAATCGACACAACCGGGGATGTGGATGCCAAAGCCTCGGAATTCGGGGTGATCGATTTTTCGGGAGATCGCGGGCATGTTCACCTGGAGTCAGCCTCGGAAATCAATTTGAACCTCACCGGACAGAAATTCGATGGCTCGCTGGATGCGAAGGCGGGGCAGCCTGTCCGAGTGCTGTTGCCTCCGGGATTTTCGTCGGGGTTTGAGGCGACCGTGCGACATAAATCGGATTTCGCCTGCCGCGCGGACATCTGCGATCGCGTTTCCCTTCATAAGCGAGATGGCAAATTCGTGTTCATCTTTGGCTCGGGAGACCCGTCCTTGCACTTTACTTCGTTGGACGGGCCCGTCGTCGTGGACAGTAGGGATCGGTTGACGACCATCAAGGGGCCACAGTAGCCGTGATCGATGTCTGAAATTGTTGCCAGGCCTTGAAGACGGACAGGACACCTGTGGCATGTAGGTTCACTTGGAGGTGTAGTTGGCTCACCGGCTCACCGGACACGTGCTTTTCGCCCCGCACCGTTTATCAGAGTTAGACAATTTCGCTGATCTTGCGCGGTTTCCCTCAACCGCTATAGTCTTGACGCGAACATAATCAGCGACGGAAAAATCAGCAGCTTTGCTATTCACGGTCCTTTTGAGGTAATGCTCGATGGATGTTCAAGGAGTCGTCAAAGGAGAACCGTCCTTCAGAACAGCTTCAATTCTGGCTCTTGTAGTCGCGGGAGCAGTTCTAGTGGTGGTGACCTACGTGCAGCATGGCCATGCGCCAGGATGGACCGAAATTGCTATCAGAACTTGCGCTAGTATCAGCGGCTTATTGGCTGTGACTATCCTGCTTTTTCTTGGTTTCAGAAGTTGGATAAGAACATCGAGAGTGAAATTACCAGCGTGGCGGAATGGCCTAGGTTTAAGTTCAATGGTCCTGGTGTCACTCGTGTGGATGGTCCCCTTCGTAACAAGCACTGCGTCCGTGGTTCGCCCACCAAGTAATCACCTTTTTGGTGTTGACCCGCTTTCTTGGTTGGCGACACTTTTGTACTCGAACTTGTTTGCAGGCTTAATCGCCATCGCCCGCACCGGGAGATCAAGGCTTCTCGTTTTATGTTCGGCGCTCTTGATATGGTCGAGTCTTCAATCGAGGATCTATTTCTAGATGCTTGGTTGTCGGAGAAACCCAGTGCCCAATAAGTTGCGTAACAGGAAATGTGGAATCCCACATGCCCCGTCAAGCGTACGGGATGATGATGCCCCCGTTGCGTTGCGGAAGAGAGTTCCCGAGGCTGGAATACAAAGCACTTGAGACTCCTCGTCTTAGAACATGCGTTTTCGTCGCGTCCAAAACTCCACCTCGGACGCAATTTCGCGTCCAACTGGGAGAGGAGATGTGGTCAGTCTGCGGAGATGCGCTAAGCATGGGCACTGATCAGCCCGCGCTGCTACGGGGTCAGAGTAACATGCCGGAAAAGAGTGCGCGCAGGACCAATCCGCATATACGTTTGCTGAATCACCGCGGGAACAACCGATTGCGTTTCAACGCCGTCAAGGCTCAGGTGGCATCGGAATTGGAACTGCGTGGGCGCCGCGTTCACCCGTGGGATTAGATACCAGACGCGGCTAATTTTCTTTTCGTTGATGGGCACTTCAATGCGGCTACCGCTCTTCTCGACATCTTGTGAAATTACCGTCGTTCCCCGGTTCGAAACGTAATCGAGGCGGCTAAGTTTGAAATCTCGATCCGCGGTGAGGACAAGATACTGCTGCTCCGGAGGCTCGCCTCGTACTTCGGGGAATGGACGGGGCTGGGCCGGCGGTTGAGCTCGTTGCTCGGTTGGAACGGATTCGCGACTATCCCTGCACTCACGCTGGCGGAATTCCAACTCCTCGATTTCCGCTTCAAGCTTCGCCAAGTGGCGCCGAAGCTCATCTTCATCCATCGACTCAGAGGCCCAGCGCTTTTGAACATAGATTCCCGCAGCCGCTCCGGCAATCGCGCCGAGCAGAGCCCCAACCACTACTGGACCCATTCCCATACCGGAAGTATATTCCCACCGAGCATGGCCGGCCAGTTGGGATTGCACTAAAGGGCGACTCCGGTTTTGCGACCAAGATTCAGACCGGGGAGACGTTTGATGAGCCTTAGGGTGATGACGACATTGCCCACCAGATCGGAGTCACTTGGACGATTCCGCGCTTACCGGACAGGAGGCAACCCAGAACGACCCAGTCACGCAGTCGTGAAAAGTCCTTCATGCCATCCCCCTTCCCGGATCGCAGGTCTCAATGACGGCTAGAAGAAAAACAATGTTCTTTGCCCAATCATTGCTGCGAGAGCTTAGCCAGGCCGGCGTAATCCACCTTTTCGAGCATCTGTCGAGCCACAACTTCATCCGCCTTGATCGTCTCGGGGCGTGGCGCATCCGACAAAACCTCCACGCGCACCAGGATGCACTTTACTTTCAGTTCCGGGTTACTCGCGGCCGAATTACGAAATTTCGGCGGACCCAGATAAACCGCCAGGCTGATGAACTCTGGCGGCGCGTTGCCAGACGCCCTTGCGTTCGCCTGGTAGAGCGGGTATCCAGCGAGCGAGCCCACGGGCTTGGCTGGAGGATCGCTCCAAGCGTAAGGAGTGAGGTTCGAAACTATCCTAACCAGCAGTCGGCGGCCACGTCTCTGTAAGTTGCTCACACGGTCATCCGGTTCCTTCTTTTTTGCCTCGTACGGCGCGTCGGCTGCCTTTATTTTTGCCATCAACGCCTGGAATTCCTTGGTTTGTCCCTTCTTCAAAAGGTCCTGGGCCTGTCTTTGCAGCTCATTTCTCTCCGCCGCATGAGACTTCACTTCTTCCCAGTGGGCTTGATCCAGGTCAGTGCGTTCTTTTTGAGCCGTTGCCACTTGCTGGAACAGCCCGGGATCGTCGAAGTACCAGAGCTGTTGGGCTACAGCATCCTGGTATTGCTGAGTTTGTGTTCCCCCCGAACTTACCGCAACGTGATTGTCGGTCTGCCGGCCCCAGGGCGTGTGGGATATGAGGCCCGCCGCTGGCTTCGGTAGAAAATGCGACGTTTTCTAAGCCGTCGCGTCACCCCACTGGATTGGATTCTGTTGTGCCCAGCCAGAACCCATCAGCATAAGTTGCGCGGCCGCCAATAGGGCGAATTGCTTGCAAATGGCGTGCCTTCCCAGCCTTCGCTCGTTCTTTTGTGGAGGATGCGACGACCTCAAGCGGACGTGTCGGAGAAGCTCAATCTCCCCGTCCCGATGTTGCCATTACATGCCCTTCGGGTTTGTGGATGAGCCGTCGGCAACCCTTCCACAACCGCGCACCCAGCTCAAGGATTCGGCTCGATGCCAATGCGATCATTAACGGCTGATCGAATCCGCTGCTTGCAGTCAAGGTAGCGTTCGGTCGTTTGCATGGAAACGTGCCCCAAGAGAAATTGAATCTGCTCCAATTCGCCTCCCGATGAGCCGGGCGTGGAAACGGCGTAACCGCGCCCATTAGCCAGGCCGACATAACGAGACCAGCGAATCCTGCGACGGCAGCAGTCACCGATGAACCAGCTTTGCGGAACCTCGTTCGTTTGCACCGCCATGCAAAGAGGTATCCAACGATTACGGTAATCAGGCATCCTGCGAATACTGTCAGCACGAGTACGTTATTGAAGTCGGCATCCATGACGCGTGAAAGAAAAATCAGCAATCGCTTGCCTTCATCGGTCGCGGCAGGGCCTTTCTACGAGATTGAACTTCCTTATTGCCGCCCCCAACGTGTTGATTCAGCAAGGCACGAACCGACCGTTCTGTGGGTTCCAAAAGCAAGTGTTTCCCGCGCTCTTATGAGGCTGCTTGCGCGTGAACTTTCGAGCCTAACACAATGTTTCATAAGTAGTTAGAGCATAACGCGCACATTGCTATGCAACGATTTGCGCGATGGGCGATTTGCGCGGTTACTTCCACACGTATCTGTTAGCCATTCCGTTTCCAAGGTCTACAATTTCGGAGAAGTTGGATGTAGTACGGACATGCTTTCTCCGGCTGGACCGCCCGGGCTTCCGGGCGGCCCAACTTGGTCACGGAGGTCAGGTGCTCGATTCAGACCTACGGGTTTACGGTAATTTTCTCACTTGCTTCAGACGCGGGATGATACTTGTCCCCGCTGACTGTGTGCGGCCGACAGCCGTACATTTCTATTGATTTGTCCGCCCAATCGCCGTACACTTAAGTGGATTGGGGGACACTCATGGCACGTATACAACGTCAGCAACACTCGCGAAAGGAACAGCGCTTGGAAGCCAGGGTCACTCCTGAGCAGAAACGTCTTATCGAGCGCGCAGCAACATTGCGTGGCACAACCATAACCGAGTTCGTAGTTAGAAGCGCTCAGGAAGCGGCGACGAATACGATCAAGGATTTCGAAGTTTTGCATCTGCGGGATGAAGCCCGCGACGTCTTTGTAAATGCGGTTTTGAATCCACCCGCACCGAACGTTGCTGCTCGTGCAGCTGCAGAACGCTACAAGAAGCAGATGGGGCTCTAATTGGCCAAGAAGCAAGAAGAACCTCGCTTCGCCATCGAGCCGCTCGGAGAAAAACACCACCGGGCGGCTTTTTCATGTGGCGTGGAAGCACTTGATTCCTACCTGCACAAGCAAGCCGGTCAGGACGCGAGAAAGCGCGCGGCGGTACCGTTCGTCGCGACCACCGACGGCCAGATCATTGCGGGCTACTATACGCTCTCCCAATTCGCCATAGGGCTAGACGAAATTCCCGAAGAAGTTGCGAAAAGGCTGCCGAAATATCCGATGGTATCTGCGACCCTTCTTGGCCGTCTGGCAGTGAGTACCGAATTTCGCGGGCGGGGCCTCGGAGAGATCTTGCTCATGGATGCCCTCCACCGCAGCCTTGATTCGAGCAAGCAGATCGCATCGGCTGGTGTTATCGTAGATGCAAAGGATGAGTCCGCGGCTGGATTCTACAGGAGATACGGATTCCTTGAATTGCCCAAAATTGAGAAACGACTCTTCCTGCCTATGGGGACTGTCGAGCAATTGTTTCGGAAGGGCAGATAGCGGGTGTGGCATCGCCTGAGAACTGATAACGCATGCGCCTCTACTCCGGCACCACAAAATCCCTTATCGAAGACTCAACTTACAACCGCATCGCCACGAAACTGAAAGATGCCTTCTTCCTTGAATTTCGGCACCAGCCAGCAGTCGGTGAGGTGAATTCCTGGAACAATTCTCTCCGCGCCGTCTCACAAGTTTTTCAAACCGCAAGCTTGCTCGATCATGGCGTTTTGCTGGAACTTCAACTCCCACTCACCTCCAAGCGGCTTGACTGCCTTGTGACCGGGTACGACCGCAAGAAAGCGCCTAACGCAGTCATTATCGAGCTAAAGCAGTGGAGCGGATGCAAAGGCGCATCTGGAAAGAACGAAGTTGCCACTTTCGTCGGCGGCAATATCCGGGATGTGCTTCATCCTTCGGTCCAAGTAGGCCAGTACATGACGTACCTTACCGACTGCCATACTGCGTTTCAGGGCGAGTTTGGAATCAGCGCGCATGCGTGTTCTTATCTGCACAACTACAGCCCGATAAAGGACGATCCTCTTTTCTTACCGCAGTTTGCAGAGCAGATTAGGCGGTCTCCGGTCTTCACTGCCGATCACGTGCCGCATCTCACGGCGTTTCTAGACCAACGAATCCATGGTGCCGATAGCGGTGAGGTTTCGGCGAAAGTAGAGCAGAGCAAGTACCGCCCCAGCAAGAAACTGCTCGACCATGTCGCCAAACTGATTAAGGGCAAACCGGAATACGTGCTACTCGACGAGCAGCTAGTGGTTTATGACAAGGTTGTGGAAGCTGCGAAGGATGGTGTCACAGGCAGGAAAAAGGTTGCCATTATCGTGCGAGGCGGCCCTGGCACAGGGAAATCGGTCATTGCCATGAACTTGCTCGGTGATCTCTCAGGGATGGGCCTGAACGCGCACTACGTCACGGGTTCTCGTGCGTTCACCTCCACTATTCGGGAAATCGTAGGCACCCGTGGGGCTGCGCAAGTGCGCTACTTCAACAGCTATATGGGCGCGGACGCGAATGTGATTGATGTCATGATCGCCGACGAGGCTCACCGAATTCGAGAGACTAGCAACAACCGATTCACGCCAAGGGTAAAGCAAAGCAAACTCTCACAAATCCACGAGTTGTTAAGGGCAATTCGCACATCTGTGTTCTTCATTGATGACAACCAGATCGTAAGACCAGGGGAGATCGGCTCTACCGGCTACATTAAGACTGAAGCTGAAAAACTCCACTGCGACGTTTGTGAATTTGAATTAGAAGCCCAGTTCCGCTGCGCTGGTTCAGATGCGTTCGTCAGTTGGGTGAACAACACCCTCGGAATTCAGCGCACACCACATGTGTTGTGGAACCAAGCCGACGAGTTCGACTTTAGAATCATGCCCACTCCCCAAGCACTGGAGGACGCAATCAGGAAAAGGCTGGAAGAAAAATCCACAGCGCGGTTGGCGGCGGGCTTTTGTTGGCCGTGGTCCAAGCCCCGGTCTAACGGGACACTCGTGGATGACGTAGTTATCGGCGACTACGTCCGACCATGGAACGCCAAATCCGACTCAGGCAGCCTCGCGACCGGCATCCCGAAAGAGAGCCTCTGGGCGTACGACTCAGGTGGCGTGAATCAAATTGGTTGTGTTTACACGGCGCAGGGATTCGAATTCGATTATGTGGGCGTCATCTTCGGGCCTGATTTAGTCTACGTACCCGAGGCTGCGGATTGGAAGGGAGACAAGACCAAGTCCTTTGACGTTGTCGTGAAGAGGTCCGGCGACCGATTCACGCAAATGGTAAAAAACACTTACCGCGTTCTTCTGACGCGCGGCATGAAAGGCTGCTACGTCCACTTCATGGATAAGAACACAGAGAACTTGTTTCGAAGTCGCGTGGAACACACTGGAAAAGTGTAATGAATCAGGGCACGACCCCTGTGCCGTCAAGCTAAATCGCCGCCCCCGCTCCCATTTGCGCACCCGACAATGACGTGCATCTGCTCCGAAACGGATGATCAGGCCCTACACTTGTATAAACGCCGGGGGCCGCCGCCGGCAAAAAGGGTGGCACCTGAGATAGAGAAGAACAACTCCC
>Ga0210410_10000787_pt1 | contig 32274 bp, 33 predicted proteins | sample IncBWC4MmetaG_FD_161058 | JGI IMG/M metagenome (GOLD analysis project Ga0210410, IMG submission 161058) | Forest soil microbial communities from Barre Woods Harvard Forest LTER site, Petersham, Massachusetts, United States - Inc-BW-C-4-M | ecosystem: Environmental > Terrestrial > Soil >...
CGCTCTCGGTGTCCGATGACGGTCGAATCGATCGTTATCACCAGGACCGTGTATCCCACATCCATAGCTCGCCCCATTGCATTCTCTGCAGCGGCACGGCCGCCCGTGAGATAGAGCTGATACCAAACCTGTCCGCTCGAGGCCGCCTTCACATTTTCGAGTCGGTGGCCGGAAACTGTGGACAAAATGAAGCCGACGCCTGCACGCCCGGCGGCCCGGGCGGCAGCGATTTCGCCGTCGGGGTGCATTACGCGCAGATAACCTACCGGTGCCAGGAGCAGCGGCATCGACAACTCCGTACCCAGCACGCGGGTTCGGAGGTCACACGCCGGCACAGCTACGGCTTGCTGTGGTCGGAACGTAATCGCGTCGAAGGCTCGGCGGTTTTCGCGAAGTGTCCACTCGCCGTCGGCGCCACCATCGATGTAGTTGAAAACAATTCTCGGGAGTCGGCGTCGAGCCAGTTCGCGCAAATCCTCGATATTCACAGCTCGCGAAAGGTGCCCGGCCGATGAAATTGGGGTCATTAGGAATACTCCCACGCCATTGAATCAGCGAGACAGCCGGCCGGTTGCATCTCATCACGGCATCCTAGTTGCCGCAGAACAATGGAGCAGATCATGATTAGGTGTCCGCCCCGGGACCGATAGCCACAACAAAGTAGGTGGCCGGACCTGTACCGACATTCCTGATGCCATGCTCCTCATTGGAATGTACGAACCCTAGCCCTCCTGGGCCCAGACGATGGCTGGCGCCATTGATTGTAAGTTCGACGGTACCTTCACGGAGGAGCCACATCTCGGAGTGGAGATGACGATGCGGCGGATGCGGATATCCATTCGGGGGCAGAGTTGTGGCATGTACTTCGATAAGTTCGCCTGTTGCCAGTTTTCCTTTCAGGATCTTTCGCATCTGCGCGTGATCGAAGTCTTGTACAGCCATGCTTTCAAATGGAAAGGCTGCCGAGGGCAGCGAATCGTCCTGGGCAGCGAACGCGGGAATTGCGTTTCCTGCCGCCATCAGCGCCGGAATGAGCCTACAGACCTCTCGCCTCGTCAATGACATACTCACCTCATCGGAAAAGTTCGCGGGAGCGCTTAGATCGTTTAGCCTGTCGCTTCAAATGAGCCTGATCAACAATGCTATTAGGAGGCCCAACGCCGGCAGGTTTCTTTTCCGTAAAATCTCCAACGTAGTATAGAGGTTCTTGTAACGTTATTTCCGAGAAGCAACAAACTTCCGATGTACGCCACCGTCTCGGCCCCATTTACCAGGCCGTTATTCATCGCAAACGATATCCACAGCAGGCTGAATTCTGAGCATAATCAACATGCACCAGTTATGCACCGCAAACCAGCGCACGTAGCCGGGAGCGATTCAGGATCAGGAGTTGATGCTTGAGCACAAGCAAACGCAAGTGATCTCCTTCGCGTAGGCACCAAAGTGCAAGTCCTCAGTAATGACGCGGGTTTTAGATGGCGGAAGCGAGTGGGAGTCGAAGCTACTGGAGAACGTAGTTTCAACAACATGCGGCGAAGCAGATGGCCATTTATCGCATGTTTCGCATGCAGCGCGGGGAGAACAGAACACAAACTGCACACACTTTTGTACACATTTCCCACACTCCAGGCGGCCCGCGCTTGCCCATATCAAGGTCCCATCCCCGCACAGCCAGTCCGCGCACGCGCGTGTGCGGGCTTCGGCTCCGGAAGCACTCTCGCGTGAAGACAAGGATGGTTTTCGAGAGCTTGGAGTCCTTAAGGCCGCAACTGTTCATCAGGAGTTTCGAGTGTTGCGGCGCCTTGAATGTGGCGGTAACAAAGAAATTCTTGCCGGCGAATCCCTGTTCAGGAAGCGGTTCCTTGCAACCGCCTCCAGAGTTTCGTGCTCGCCGAAATTCAACGCGAATGAGCCATGTCGGTACCGAATTCTATCCCCTCTCCCGTTGGCCTCGGATAGCAAACCTGCGATGTCACCGACCTTGTCTTGCGTATACAGCAGGGGAAATCGTCAGCGAATGCTGGGAATCAACGCATCATCCGGGGCCAGCATCGGAAATGGTAAGCACTTGTCAAGGCCGGGAAAATTTCTTTTCCATGGTGGCTATGACCAACTTGTGCCCGCTAAAGGCTGGGTCTTGAAAGAGTTTGACCCATCCTCGAATTTCCTCACAAAAGCTCTTGCGCGGGAGAGTGTCGCTTTCAGTTTTCCCGGAAGCGTGGCGCGATGGCGGTGTGTTCGGATCGAAGGAAGAACCTTGGTGCAAGGTTGTCGATGGGCGCACTCGGTGGCAGAGGAAGCAGCGTTAAGCGGAAAAAGCTTAAGTCAGTTTTATGGGGCTGTCCGCCATCGAGGTGTGACTCTTTGCTAAACTGTCCGCCTCATGCCCCTGCCGCGCAGACAAATCCATGAAGTGTTGGTCATCGGTTCCGGCGCCAGTGGCGGATGGGTCGCCAAAGAGCTGACCGAGCGCGGACTGAGCGTCGTCATGCTCGAAGCTGGACCGCCGCGCGTCCCGGCACGCGATTTCACCGAACACATCTGGCCCTACCAGCTGAAGTTCCGCGGTTTTGGCAACCAGCAGCAGCTGCTCGAGGCGCAGCCGGTGCAACGCCTGTGTTATGCCTGCGACGAATACAGCCATCAGTTCTTCGTCAGCGATCTGGAGCACCCCTACACCTTTCCCGCGGACAAACCCTTCATGTGGATTCGCGGCCGCCAGGTAGGCGGGAAAACGTTCTGCTGGGCGCGCGAAAGCTATCGCTACAGCGACAACGAATTCAAAGCCGCCACTCGCGACGGCTACGGCGAAGATTGGCCCATCAGTTACAAGGAACTTGAGCCCTACTACGACCTGGTCGAAAGCTATATCGGTGTCAGCGGATCGCGCGAAGGACTGCCGCAAATGCCCGACGGACAATTTCTGCCGGCCATGAATCTTTCTTGCGGCGCGCTGCAAGCCAAAGACGTGATCGAGCGCACGTTTGGCTGGCGCGTCATGGCCGACCGCGTCGCCAACCTGACGGTTCCGCATCGTGGCCGCCCGGCCTGTCACTATTGCGACCAGTGCCAGCGCGGCTGTTTCACCGCTTCTTATTTCAACAGCCCGTCGGTAACTCTGCCCGCCGCGGCCCGCACCGGAAAATTCACCCTGGTGAGCGACGCCATTGTCAGCGATCTTTTGATCGACCACAGCGGCCGCGCCAAGGGCGTCCACTACATCGATCGGATCACGCGCGAGCATCGCGAGGTCAATGCCCAGGTTGTCGTCGTTGCCGCTGGAGCGCTGGAATCGACCCGCATCCTGCTGAATTCACAATCGCCCGCCCATGCTCAGGGAGTCGGCAATGCGAACGGCGTGCTCGGCCATTACCTGATGGACCACTTCACGGTCGAAGATGCCGGCGGCCTGATGCCGGCCCTGCATTCCTCCACGCGCGAAACGGTCGGTCGCCCCTGCGGGTTCCTGATCCCCAAGTATGTCAACACCGGCGGCAGCGCGGCAAAAGATCGCAACTCCAAGTTCCTGCGCGGCTATCGTTTCGATGGAGATGGTAGCCAGGAGCTTTACGGCCATGCCTTTCTCATGCCGGAACTGGGGGACGCATGGCGCAAGCGCGTGCGCGACGAGATCCCCTACTACTTCGGCATTGAAGCGCAGGGTGAGTGCCTGCCCCGCGCCGACAACTTCGTCCGGCTGGATTCCGCCCGAAAGGATGCTTGGGGCATCCCCGTGCTGCACGTCAGCGCGAGCTACGGAGAGAACGAGAAGGCTATGGCCGCATCCATGCGCGAAAAAATCGGCACGATTCTCGACGTGATGAAGCTCACCGATGCGACCCCGCCCAAGACGGACCTCAGCGTCTTCGGCAAGAACATCCACGAATGCGGAACCGCCCGCATGGGCTCTGATCCGAAGAGGAGCGTGGTCGACGCCAATTGCAAAGTGCACGATGCTCCCAACATCTTCGTGACCGACGGAGCCGTCTTCACGACCCAGGGATGCTACGAGCCCACGCTGACGATCATGGCCATTTCAGCCCGTGCCGGGGAGCACATCGCACGAGCGTTTCGCAGAGGGGAGTTATGAGCGAAGAACAGCCGACCCGCACGGGATCGTCACAAGCCGAAGACCCTTCCCGCCGCCAGTGGCTGCTGCGGCTCGGCGAAATGGTAGTTCTCGCTGGCGTGAGCGGACTCGTTCCAGAATCCGCGGCGGCACTGCTGGGAGCAGGCCAGGCCGCACCACCAGCCGCTGCGGCTCTGCCACCCGGCCTCTACGACGCTTCTGCCGAACATCTGGTTCACGCGCTGAGCAGCGGCCGCAAGAAGTGGGCTCCGCCACCTGGCAGTGAGACGGATTACGTCCAGCCCAACTCGCTCCCGTTTCAGCCGCAGTTCTTCTCGGCGGAGGAATTCCGCGTCGTCGCCCGATTCGTCGAGATCCTGCTGGGCAACGCGGAGGCCACGGCATTGGCGCAAGCTACGCAGTGGTTCGACCATTGGATGTATTCTGCCGCGGGAGTTCGGGCCGCCGCGCAGCACCTCGACCCACTGCACCGCCTGCTCGCCGTGGCCGTCAACGGAGAAGAATCGGTGCGCGATCTCGAAACCGCCGATCCTCAGTCTGTAGCCCGTGCCGGACTTGCTGCGCTGTACACGCGCTCTCTCCAGGCCCACGGCCAGGAATTCCTGCAACTTACCCCTTTGCAGCAAATCGACCTGTTGACTTCCGCCGGCACCGCCCAACCCGGCAATCCCCTGCGAAAGTTCTTCGAGATCGCCCGTGCTCAAGCGATCCGAGGCTACTACACTTCGGCTGCGGGTTTGGAGGAACTCGACTACAAAGGCAACGCCTACTACGGGGACAGCCCGGGCTGCAAAGCGAAATTCTGAGCGCGGGTCCACGGATGCGAAGTCTCGATCCCGGATCGTGCCGCCCTCCTCCGACTGCGGATATTGTGATAGCGGTCAACGAGAGCCAACAGTTTGAGCATCACTATTGACATCTGCATAAATAATGTAATACTAAAGGCGCTCTATTCTCCGCCTAAACAGCTATGCCCAGACCCCGAGGAGGCGCTGACCTACTGGAAGATCGGCGCAGGCGAGCTTTGGCGTTATTGGATTCCGGTTGTTCGCTCAACGAAGTGGGACGGCGGATTGGATGTGGTGCCAGTTCGGTGATGCGCTGGCGGGATGCCCGGCGAAGTGGAGGCGACAAGGCTTTGCGGGTACGGTACTCTCCCGGTCGCCCTTTAAAGCTGAACCAAGTCCGACGAAAAGGCCTGGTCAATTTGCTTTTGCAAGGACCTCTGGCGCACGGCTATCGAACCAATCTCTGGACCACCGCTCGCATTGCCGAACTGATCCAACGTAAGTTTGGAGTTCAGTATCACCGCGACCATGTCGGCCGTTTGATGCACAGTTTGAAATGGAGTCCCCAGAAGCCAGAACGGCGGGCCTTGGAGCGGGATGAAAAAGCGATTGCACGCTGGAAACAAAAAGACTGGCCGCGGATAAAAAAAACGCTGCGCGGTTGGGCGCCCACATAGTATTTGCCGATGAATCGGGCTTCCAATTGATTCCCAACGTGATCCAGACCTGGGCTTCGCAACGGCAGACTCCCATTCATCGCCATCGTCAGGGGCGGCGGGACAAGATCTCTGTCATTTCCGGAATTTCGGTAAGCTCCAGGCGGCGCGGCTACAAGTGGGCGCAGTTAGCAAGGAATCGTGAAAGCCGCGCCCGTGCGCTAAAAATGCTCCGCATTATCGCGTTAGAAAGTCAAGGCAGGGGAGTGAAACGCTCACAAGCACCGATAAGAGCCTTTCTCCAAGGCTTCGAGCGCATGCGGATCGTTACTCCCCACATGTCCGTTTCTGGATAACGTCCGGTTAAGCCGACTAACCGGGAGTTCGTCACTTTTTTCAATTATGCCGTCCAGGACCAGTTGAATCCATCAGCTTCATCATCAGATAGGTGAAGTACTCGGCATCGGCGCGGGCTTCCTGCTTTTTGTCGGCGCCGGCGCCGTGTCCGCCTTCGGTGATCTCGTCGTAGAAAAACGGCTTGTGAAATTCCTCCATGCGGGCGGCAAACTTGCGCGCATGAACCGGGCCGACGCGATCGTCTTTGGTGGTGGTAAAAATCAGCGGCTCGGGATAATTGACGTCCGGCTTCAGTTGGTTATAGGGCGAAATGGACAAGAGGAAAGCACGCTCCTGCGGTACGGAGACCGAACCGTACTCGCCGACCCATGACGCGCCGGCCGACAGATGCTCGAAGGCCAACATGTCGAGGAGCGGGACCTGGATCACGACCGCCTTCCACATCTGGGGGTGCTGGGTGAATTCGACGCCCATGAGCAGGCCGCCATTGGAGCCGCCGATGATCCCTAGCCGGTGCGAGGAAGTGATCTTGCGCGTAATCAGATTCTGGGCCACGGCGTAGAAGTCGTCGTAAATCCGTTGCCGATGCGTCTTCAGGCCGGCCTCATGCCAGGCGGGCCCGAACTCGCCGCCACCGCGGATATTTGCCAGCACAAACACGCCACCATGCTCGAGCCAGAGCTTGCCCCTCACGGCGTTGTAGCTGGGCGTATTGGCGATCTCGAATCCGCCGTAGGCTGTCAGCAGAGTCGGATTCGATCCGTCATTGGGCATGTCCTTGCGATGCACCACGAAGTAGGGGATTTTGGTGCCGTCCTTTGAAGTCGCTTCGAACTGCTCGATCACATCGGAGCCGGCGTCAAACTGCGGCTTCTGCGACTTGGCCAGAGCGAACGATCCGTCGCCGGCATCGCCGAGCCAGAGCGAGGGTGGGGTGAGGAAACCTTCCAGTCCAAGGAAGAAGCGGTCGTCGGTGCGGCTGGCGGTTAAAGATTTGATGGTCAGATTGTCCGGCACCGGTAGCGGCCTACGCGACCAATTTCCGTCGCTGCCGACTGTGTATACATACGCGCGCTGCTGCACATGCTCGAGTGTGGCTAGGATCATGTGGTTCTTGGTCGTCGAGAACGACTGTTCGAACTCCTGCGCGGTGGGCGCGAATACTACCGTTGGCTTCAGCCGCGCCGGATCCTTTTCGACCGCGGCCAAATCTAGCGCAATCACGGAACCCTGGGCAATCTTGTTGGTTTGTCCGTCGGGCGTCCAATCCTCTTGCAGCTCGACCAGCAGCTGACCACTCAACAGCCCACCCACTCTGGCCTTCAGCGGAAGTGTCAGCTTCCTTGCTCCGCCGGGCAACAGCAGATAGTTCTCGTGCGCGAAGGTGCTCAGATTCCGCTGCACGGTGATGGCGTGGTGACCCTGGCCATCGATGAAGACGCGCGGATTGTCGCCATACCCGTTGTCCTTGGTGCTTCCGCGAAACACTTCCTCGGCGCTCTCAAGGGGCTGGCCGCGCTTCCATCGCCGGACCGTGATGGGGTAACCGGCTTCGCTCATGGTGCCTGTGCCCCAGTCGCGCGCAATCAGCATCGTGTCCTTGTCCACCCATGCCACGGTCTGCTTGCCGCGCGGCAACACAAAACCGCCCTCCGCGAATTTGCTCGTTTTCAGGTCCATCTCGCGGAGGGTTACGGCATCCTCGCCACCCGCCGACAGGGCAACCAGGCAAAGCTCATCCTCCGGCTGCAGACACGCGAGACCTTTACCCACCCAACTCTGGTTGTCGGTTTTGGAGAGCGCATCGTAGTCGAGCAGGGTCTCCCAGTTAGGCTGTGCCGTTAGATAATCCTTGAGCGTGGTGCGTCGTACGATTCCCCGAACGTGCTCGGCGTCGCGCCACGTGTTATACACAAGGCCGTTGCGAAACTCCGGGTCCGGCAACCGTTCCGGAGACTCGAGCACCGTCAGCGCCTCTGCCTCAAGGGGAGCAAAGTGACTGTCTTTCTCGATCACCGCCGCTGTGCGCGCGTTCTCGGCCTTCACCCAGGCCATCGGCCGCTCGCCGTTTATGTCTTCCAGCCAGGTGTAGTTATCCGGCTGCTCGGTGCTCGACTGCTGAGAGTGTGTCGGAACTGCCAGCAGCCCGGCCATCGCTGTCGCCATTGTGATCTGCGTCGACACCAGACGCGCCGCTCTTGTGAAAGACTTTTTCAAAATCCACGCTCCTTGCCAGACTGTCGCCTTATGAGATCGTCCCTCGCGTCTGGCTTATGGCACCGGCGAGACTGCAAGACTTGATTGCTGGTGAGGAGTATACGCATAATTAAACTGTCTCCGTCTTCGAAAAGTGGTGTGATACTTGGACCCTGCAGCGGAATCGGTCCCGAGAGTTCTGCAAGGCAGTCGTGCTCTGTTCCGGGAAAATCACAGTTAATCCCAAGAGAAAGTTCGCCGACCATGCACTCGGCGTCGACTTGGCTTTCCACAAGCCCGTTTGTGGCCAATCAACAGACGTTGATAGTTCGGTAGCCACAAGGGCGTTTATCGAAACTGCCCCGGCAAATAATCCTCGGACACACCCTTGCTCGTCGCGCCGGGGCAGTCCCGATAGGGATCTAGCGTTTGTCGGTACTAATCGGACCGACGAACCCCTGAGCTCCGGTTCGCTCCGTCATCCGACCAAGAAATCATGTGGATTATGAATTCCTGTTTTTCTGGGGTGGCGACAAATTCAGGTACCTACTGATGTCAAATGACCACGAATTCCATGTTTGAGTGGTCACGAGCGCGACTTCCTCCGGTGTTCCATACCCACGGGTAGAAGCGGCATTCGAGACCTGACAGGCCCTCACCTGGTTCCAGTGGCTGACTACGCATGGCCTTCTGCAGGAACAGTACAGCGTGTATCGATCCAAAGAACCAACAACCGACGGCACAAGCACCGCATTCGCCATTGTGTAGAGTGCCCGAAATGCCTCACCCAGTATCTGATTGGCTTCAGCCCCCCCATAAGCAGTTCATCAACCATGAACTCGCGCGGAACAGCTCATACGTGAAGCGACCGAGAAAAAGCAGACTCACTCAAGAGGGGCCGGCATTGTGAGCATTCGTGGTGTTCCGTCGCGGTTTCATTTGCGCCTAGATTCCTTGATCTTTCGCAGCATGTCCTTTGCATTTTGATTGTTGGCATCGCGGGCCAAAGCCTTTTGGTAGTACTCTTCGGCCTTTTTCATGTTTCCCGATTTCATATAGGCCTCGGCGAGGCTGTCCCAGATATTACCGGACTGCGGGAATTGTGCTGCGTTCAGTCTGAATACCTGGATGGCGCCTGCGGCATCATTCTTTATCACTTCATAACCAAAGCTATTGAGTGCGTCTTCCCCAAAATCATAGGGCCCTCTTCCGTAGTACTTTTGCTTCAGGTCGGCGTAATAATCCAGGGCGGGCTCAACCCCTTTCATCCGATACTGTTCGAGGAGCTCTTCTTCGAGTGTTATCGGCCTCGGCCGTCCACGATGACACGTATGGCACCACATGTTGACGCGCCGGTCGCCGCTCGGTTGGATCTTCTTCAGATGATCGTTGATGCTTCCGAGCATTCTGAGCATCTCGCGAGCACGATTCTTGTTTGGATTCTCGTCAGAGGAGAAATCATAGGTGCCAAGCGGTTTGCCCTCCTCTCTCTTGTGACAGTACGAGCAACGGACACCGAGAGCTCGTGTGAAACCAGTCATCACGGGCTGCAACCGCGAACCTGGCCAGTCTTTTGGTAATACCTGGAGGTTCGACGGTTTTTCTGGCCACGACCAGATTTGTTGGCCGTCGGCCAAGGGAGCAGAGAGAATCGTCAACAGAATGATGCCAGGGAGGTTTCCCAAACCTGGCCTGAAAGCTAGTTGCCGGAGCATGTTCATAACGACCTGGAAATCACGACCTGTTTGTGTATGAGCATCCGGACTCTTTCGACGGTACGCGAACAACGGAGACTCTAGTTGGCGGATTTCTTGCGCCATTCTGCGTTAACCGCGGGCGGCAGCGAATCGAGATGAGTAAGAAACGTTACGATAGTCCATATCTTCTCGTCGGAGACATCTCTGCCTGAGGCGTCGGGTGCAAACTGGCCGCTCCATGCGAACATCCCCGTATAGCGGACACCGCCCTTCACGATCCAGAAAAGTTGATAATCCGGTTTACGGGAAGGGTGTAGCGCAAATTGTGGAGCGTTGGGATAGAGAACAACGTCGGCCTCGTTCTTGCCAGCCGTGTCCGGTGTGCCGTGGCAGCCCGCGCAATCGTTCTTGAAAAGTTTCATGCCCGCCATCAAATTCTCTTCTGTGGGACCGATTGGGTTCGGGACGTGAGGCGACTGTCGCCTGACCGACGCGTTGAGGGCCATATGCGAAAACGCGTTTTCCCAACCCGTGGGTGACGTGTTGGCGTTAATCGGTAGCAGACCGAGTCCAGCCACGAGGAGAACTATCACCGGGAACCCCAAGGTCCCCGCTAACACTCCCAGAAGAAATCTGCGCATAAGGTGCGGTTCTTTCCACCCATCCGAAATTCGATTCCTGGAGATCCAGCGAATCGCTTGGAGAGTCACCCGTTTAAAGGCGCAGTGCATCCCGGCAGCACGCTGGCACGCCCTTTCTAGCTCGCGGGATGGAGAACAGCAACAAATCTGGGGCGAAGCTTGCAAAGATTGGGGCGAAATGGATGCCGGCGACGGCCAGAAGGTGTGGTGGAGTATTGCAGAAGGTGGCTCGCTACGACTCCGCGGCAGACTGGGGGCGATGCTGCACTTAGTTTGACGAAACCGATCGAAGATCTAAAGATACTGGCCCAGAGGTCCAGCCAACTTTTCTTTGTAATTTCGAGTCAGCGTCAGCTCCGTCCCGTCCTGCAATGTGACGAGGTAATCGCCGTGGAAGAGTGGCTGCATTTCTTTTATGCGATCAAGATTGACCACTGTGGAGCGATGAATACGGAGGAACTTCGAAGGATCCAGGCGTGCTTCGAGCGATTGTAAGGTCTCGCGAATCAAATACGACTCACGGCTTGAATGGATCCGCACGTAATTATCGGCAGCTTCCAGCCAATCAATCTCTTCAACCCGGACAAAAGAGATCCGCCCCGCCGATCTGACGATGAGCCGCGTCACGCGTTTTTCCCGTGCCTCTAAGTCCTCGAGCAAGCCGGTCAACCGTTCACTCAAGAGACCTTCCCGTGATTGTCGAATTTGATCTTTCGCACGTCGCAAGGCAGATTGGAAGCGTTCGCGGTCAAAGGACTTCAACAGGTAATCGAGCGCGTGCACTTCGAAAGCCTGCACGGCATAGCGATCATAGGCGGTCACAAAAATAATTACCGGCGTCCAGCCGTGGGCAATCGCTTGCAGAACAGCGAAACCGTCCATCTCCGGCATTTGCACATCCAGGTAAACGAGATCGGGTTTGCTTCGCTCGATCGATTCAACGGCTTGTCGTCCATCGGAACACTCCTCGACGATCTCGATTTCCGGGTCGCCGCTCAGGAGCATACGAATCCGCTCCCGGCCCAGAGGTTCGTCATCTACAATGAGGGTTCGGATGGTGTTGGACACGATCCCTCCCTCTTGGAAGTGTCGGCTTGACCTTTGATCAGCCGAAACGGGAAAGCAACCTTGACTACAAGTCCACCTTCCTCTGGGTTAATTAGTTCGAACCGATGCGCCTCGCCATAAAGTTTTTCGAGTCTTGCTCGCGTGCTTGAAATCCCCACGCCGGTTCTCGGAACGGCTTCGGATCGGATTCCGGGACCATCGTCTTTCACCTCCAGGGAAAGCATTTTGCCATCTCGTGCCGCGCGGACGACGACGCAGCCCGGTGAAGAACGGGCGGCAACCCCGTGGCGAATTGCGTTTTCAACCAGCGGCTGCAGAATAAGGTAGGGCGTGCTCGCATCGAGCGTGCCGGGAGCGGCATCGATTCGAATCACGAGTCGGTCGGAGAACCGAGTTCTTTCGATTTCCAGATAGCTTTCGAGAGACTCGAGCTCTTGCGCGAGTGGGACCTCCTGGACTCCCACATTTTCAAGGGTCAGCCGCAACAGGTCGCTGAGGCGCGCCGTCATCCGGTCGGCTGCGTCTGGATCTTTGTGAATCAAGGTTGCAATGGAATTGAGTGTATTGAAAAGGAAGTGAGGATGAAGCTGCATCCTCAGCACCTGAAGTTGTGCTTCGGCCAGTTGCACAGCGAGCTCTGCCGAGCGAAGCTCGCTTTTCCGGTAGCCCTGATAGTACAGGTAGCCCTGTGTGGCCGCGACCAAGATCCCGTAGGTTACGAGATTCCCGTGGAACACATAAGCCAGTGACATGCCTCTCGGAAGTCCTAATACGTAGTGGCGGAACAGATTGTCGAGCCCCCACTTCAACAGGGCAATCCCCACACCTGCGACCAGATGTACGGTGGCGCTTGGCGCCCAGTGTTTACGTTCGAACGGAAACCGGTGTGCCAGCCAGATAATTCCGGGAGTCAGCAGTCCCCACAAGTACCAATCCCCTAGATTGAGCTTGAGGATAATTCCGATATGGGCTTGGCCGCCGGAATACTTGTATGACAAATACGTCTGGCTGGCAAAAAACAGAGCCACGACCGTGCATCCCAGGAATGCCAGACACCATCGGAACCACGGTCGCTGCAGCATGGGTCGATTCTCTCAGGTTTCCACGGCTCCCGAAACGCGGGCGATTTTCTCCGGGCCCTTTGGTTCGCTCTTCCAGCTCGGGTACTCAGAAGTAATCTAAACGCCGTTCACCAGAACATCCTCCAGGGGTCTCCCGGAAGCCTTCTCGATCCTTCCACCCTCAAACTCCCCGTCTCAGAGCAAACTTGCCAACACTATCGCGCTGAAATGCGTGCGGCCGGCTCCCCACTCGCACTCGCACCGCAAGGTCTCTTCGGACAAGCCAATCTGGTCGACCACGGACCTTCGCAAAACTTATTTCCTACTCGTGGGTTTGTGAGGATGACATTGAAATCTTGAGAGGAGCGGTTATGAATTTGAGCAACCTAATAAAGCGCATCGTTCAGAGATATTCAGTATTGCTCGTCGTTCTCAGCATAACCGCAGTTGCCTTCGCGGGTCGATCTCAACAGAAGTCAGAACCGGAGCACAAGTCAGAACCGGAGCACAAATCCGCTTCGAGCAAGCCGGCATCACACCCGGCCCCAGCTCACAGGTCCACACCGAGCAAGGCGGCATCACACTCGGGCCCGGAGCACAAGTCCGCTCCGAGCAAAGCGGCATCACACTCGGCCCCGGAGCACAAGTCCGCTCCGAGCAAAGCGGCATCACACTCGGCCCCGGAGCACAAGTCCGCTCCGAGCAAAGCGGCATCACACTCGGCCCCGGCGGAACACCCAGGCCGGCATGCGGAACCGAGCGAGCGTAAAGCAGCTGGCGAACACACGACGACAACAGCGCATTCACCGGTTGGCGAACACACGGCAGCCCCAGAGCATTCACTTGGGGGCGAACACACGGCGACAACCGGGCACGCGACGGAGGGAACGAGAGAGGTTTCTCTGAAAAGCGGCGGGACCGCGAGCATCCGCTCCAATGGACAGATTCGGTCGGTCGATCGCGACGGCATACACATTGACCATGGGCTCAACGGCGGACGCACGGTGGTGAGTGAACATAATGGAGTGCGCGTGGTAAACACCGGACGGAGTGGCGGATACGTACAGCGGGCCTACGTCAGCCGCGGTGGTCATTCTTACTATTCGCGCACATACTATTACCACGGTTCCTACCATTCCGCCGTTTATCGCGCCTACTACTGGCACGGTCATGCTTACTACGGCTTCCATACGGGTTTCTGGTTCCACCCTGGATTTTATGCCTGGGGTTATCATCCCTGGGGCGCGCCGCTTTACTGGGGCGTAGGAGCGTGGGGCTGGGGAGGAGCGCCGTGGTGGGGTTTCTATGGCGGATGGTTCACGCCTTATCCCTATTATGCTGCGCCAGCGTACTGGCTGACGGATTATGTGATCGCCGCAGAGTTGCAGTCGGCGTATGACGCTCGGCGGGACGCAAACGTGGACGCAGCCGTCGCGGCGGCAAGCTATGAAGGTGAAACTGCTCCTTCGACAGCGGCCTCGACGGTAACGCTGAGTCCTGAAGTCAAAGAGGCGATTGCCGACGAAGTGAAAGCGGAGTTGGCCGAGCAGCAGGCAGAGGCAGGACAGAATGGCGGATCGGCCGCGCAAGCGACGCCAACTCCGGCCAATGCTCCAGCCAATAGTAAGGACGAAGTTCCGCCGGCGCTGGATCCGGCCAGGCGGACGTTTGTCGTCGACAGCGATCTCACGGTAACCGCGAACGGGCAGGAATGCGGGCTGACGGGGGGTGACGTACTCACGCGGCTCACCGACACTCCGAATGCGGACAACATGGTGAACGCAAGCGTCTCCGCGAGCAAGAAGTCGGACTGCGCAGCCGGGCTCACCGTGTCCGTTAAAGTGGATGACTTGCAGGAAATGCAAAACCACTTCGACGAACAACTCGATAACGGTATGAAGGAAATGGCGAAGAAGCAGGGCACAGACGGTATGCCAAAGGCGCCAGATACCGGCATCGTGGAATCGGACATATCGGCCCCGAAGCCCGATACGACGGCGGAAAAAACTCTGCAAGACCAGCAACAGGCGGCCGATCAGACCGAAACGCAGGTCAAGCAGGAAGCTGCGGCACCTGCGCCAGCGCCAGCTGCTCCACCTGATAGCCAGCAGTAGAACGCTGTCTTTCATTTCAGACAGCGGTCTTCACCGAATCGCTGAGCACTTATCGCCCAGTGGTGATCGAGCCATCGAAAGGAGCGTCGGCGACGACGCTCCTTTCGTTTGACCGGGATTACTCAGTCATGATGGTCCAGGCAGAACATCTTCCTTCTGCGCAAGACTCTTGGCGATGGCCAGGACGGACAGCGCTACATACTTACGGTGCCGGGAGTCGGCTATCGATGTCCCCGAAGTAGCCGAACAAGAAGAGCAAGACCCAGTTCAATCGCCTGCTACGACCGGGCCAGTCAACGTGGACCCTGAGTCCGGCGCTCCCACCCCGCCTCTCCGACTCAACGAATCGCCGTGTACCTGGCGGCACTTGTTCTGGTGCTGGTGATGGCGTTGCTCTCTATCCGCGGCACAATACTGCGCCGCAGGTTCTACGCGAGACGCAACTCACCACCAACGCCGCGGAAGCATCTCTAACGGCCGCGGCTATTTCCCCCGATGGCAATTACTCGGCTTCGCCGACGAGCACGGCCTCTAGGTGCGCCAGACCACGAGCGGTGAAACTCGCTACCCGCGCCAAGTGCCGCACAGAACCCTGAATGGTCCCATTCGGCCCAGCCGCCGCGGAAACGGTCTTCGAATCGAGGGTGAGAGAGAAGAAAACGATCAAGAGCACTGAAACGCAAATGGAAGTACGCATGTTAGACCTCGCGACCCGACTGTTTTGCCTTACCCCAAGCTCAGAGCGTCTGTGCGATGCCACCCATCTCGAGTGGATCGCGAAATTGCACAGGAGTGTTGATTGCGTTACGGGAAGGTTATGAAGCGGGTGTTACAGACTTGTTACTAAGACATTAAACAGATGTTAATAGATTTCCTCTCGACGGCAGCAATATTACTGATTTTCTTAAGGTTATCTTCATTTTTGATTCATATTATTCTAAGGTCCTCCACAACAACGAAGTTTTCCGCATGATTAAGTAACTAAAACATCGCTGTTACGGAAGCGCGAAGGCGAATATGGCACTGCCCGCACCGATTGCCACATGTTTTCCTTGCCGTCGACGGCAAACGCAATCGGCGGTGGCGGCTTAGAAACGCAGACCTCCGGGCGACAAACAACAGAAATCACACAGCGCGCAGACTGCTAGGTCCTGCGGTTGCCGACTGTGCGACGGACATCAAACGCCCGAGGCTCTCTCCGGATTGTTTCAGGACTGGCAGAGAACACAAACTCAATCTTCGGTGACGATCCGCAAAGGATCTGACAGTGAATGGATGTCCGGTTCTGCGAAGGCAGGAACCATCGCCGAGAGGCACACGTGCGAGCTGCGGGTTCTGCCAAAGTTGGCAGTGGAGAATTTTGTTCTCCTTGACAAAGACTTCCATGGAGGTCGGCAAACCCGAAGCGATCCAGAAACGAGCTTCTTGAAAAATGGCGGAAGCGAGTGGGAGTCGAACCCACCGGTGACAGGATTGCCTGCCGCCCGCCGGTTTTGAAGACCGGGACGATCACCGGACCGCATGCGCTTCCGTGGAACGGCGGTGAAAAAGCCATGGATAACGAAGTGGCAGATCGTTCACCTCTTCAGCGATCTGCAGATCGTGCAATCCATGGCTGCTCGTTCCGTAGGCTCGAAACCACTGGGCTAAAGCCAAGAGGAATATGGCCCCTCAAAGAGGCCTACAGAGCCGCTCTTCCACAGCCAATCATCTGGAGCGTTGTTCCGGAGCGTTGTTCCGCCGCATTCTTCCACGTGCACTGTTCCAAGGCGCTCTTTCACAACTCTCTTCCGCAGCACCGTTCCAAGGCACTCCTGCAAGGCGCTGTTCCACACTGCGTACCTACTTCGGCTGCGGAACGATGCGCAGGTAGGGTTTGGGGGACTTCCATCCGCCGGGATACTGTTTTTGGGCTTCTTCGTTCGAAACGTTGCCGCTGATGATGACGTCATCGCCCGGCTTCCAGTTCGCTGGCGTGGAAACTTTGTGCTTTGCCGTGAGCTGAATCGAGTCGATGACGCGCAGGATTTCGTCGAAGTTGCGACCGGTGCTCATGGGATAGCTGAGCTGCAGCTTGATTTTCTTGTCGGGGCCTACGACAAAAACGGTACGCACAGTAGCATTGTCGGCGGCGGTCCGGCCTTCCGACGTGCTTCCACTCTCGGCTGGCAGCATGCCGTACATCTTGGCAATTTTGAGCTGGGGATCGCCGATCATCGGGTAGTTTACTTTTGCGCCCTGCGTCTCTTCGATGTCGGCTGCCCACTTCTCGTGGTTCGTCACGGGATCGACACTCAGACCGATGATCTTGACGTTGCGCTTGGTAAATTCCGGCTGCAGGCGCGCCATGGTGCCGAGCTCGGTAGTGCAGACGGGTGTGAAGTCTTTGGGATGCGAGAACAGGACGGCCCAGCCGTTGCCGATCCAGTCGTGAAATTGAATTGTGCCCTGCGTGGTTTCGGCGGTGAAATCGGGGGCGGTATCGTTGATTCGCGGAACGCTGTAAGTTTCGGTCGCGGTTGTCATGATCATCTCCTTCGGGAATTCAATTGTGTTTTGATAAATTCGAATCGCTCAAGATTCGTAATGTCGGCCCGCACCGGTAAAAAAGCGGATGAAAACAAAACCCACCCGCTTCACCGGGTGGGCTGGGAAGAATCTCGCTGTTCCCCTAGCCACACGCCGGCGCCGGTCGACAACAACCCACAGCACTGGCGATGGAAGGAAAAAACATGATGTTAGGATAGAAGCGCTGAGTGCCAGTGTCAAACGCCCTGCCTCGCGGAACGTCTGTTCTGCAAGCTTTCTCGTAAGCTTTTCTGCATCGCTTCGGCGTCGCGTGCATCCCTTCTTTGCACGGAAATTCGAGTCCGGTAATGCGAGGCCCGGGGAAATTTATGAGCAGACCGATACGGCGGCTGGCCGTAACCCAGTGGGACGTCTTTTCTGACAAGCCGTTTGAGGGAAATTCGTTGGCGGTATTTTCTGACGGGCGCGAAGTCAGCGACGCTGAGATGCAACTCATCGCGAAAGAGATGAATCTGTCGGAGACCACTTTCATTTGTCCGCGTGATACGAAGACGGAGCGCGAACGCGGGGTGAGAGTGAGGATTTTCACCGTGCAGGAGGAACTACCGTTCGCGGGCCATCCCACGCTGGGCACGGCCTTCGCATTGCGAGGGGAATCTGGGGCGAAGGAAGTCACTCTCGAGTTGAACGTCGGAAAGGTTCCGGTGCGTTTCGAAGACCCGACGGGGCAAGCGGCGTTTGGAGAGATGACGCAGATCGATCCGGAATTTGGAATGCAGCACGATCGCGAGGCGGTGGCGCGAGCGACAGGATTGCGCGTGCAAGATTTCGATGCTTCGCTGCCGATTGAGACCGTATCGACAGGACTTCCGTACACCATAACTCCTCTGAAATCTCTGACGGTGATTCAGAACTTGAGGGTCGAGTTGAGCAAGGTCAGCGACTACTTGAATAAAACGGGCGGAAAATTCCTGTATTTCGTGGCCCGTGAAACGGTCGATCCAGCGGCCCGCTTGCACGCGCGAATGATCTTCTACAACGGAGAAGATCCGGCTACGGGGTCGGCGGCGGGATGCGCTGCTGCGTGGATGGTGGCACACCGAGTGGCCGACCCTCACGAGCGCGTCCTGATCGAGCAAGGCCTAGAGATGAAGCGGCCGAGCAGAATTTTTGTCCGCGCTGCGCGTCGCGATAACCGGATAGTTAACGTTCGCGTTGGAGGTAACGCGATCGAAGTAATCCGTGGTGAAGTTTTCCTCTGACATGTGCTGCGCAAGCTGCGGCAAACACAGAGGAGCGCTCACTCAAAATAAAATCAATGGCCAAAAAGGACCATTAGCGTCGACGGCACTTTACAGTGAGCGCGCTACACGTTAGCATTCATCTCGCTCTGACATTCTTCATATTGAGAAAAGCCTCTGTTGGTTGGGCGATCGGCTTTGACGGCCGCGACCAACAGATTGCGGAAGGCTGATGAAACCCAAGCGCACGATCCTGTGTGTAGACGACAACGAACAGTCTCTTTCCCACCGCAAAATCATGCTGGAAACTCGTGGCTACCGCGTGGCAAGCTTTTCCCGCGGAGAAGAAGCGCTGACGCGGTTTAAGCAGGGCGGCGTTGATCTGGTGATTGCTGACATGGCGATGCCGGGACTCGACGGACCGCAACTGATCGCCAAGATCAAAGATTTGTCGCCGCACACTCCGGCCATCCTCATCTCCAGCAAGGTCCGAATTTACGATCACGACTCTCAGGCAGACGTTTTCCTGACGAAGGGAATGGACGCACCTGTCGATCTGCTGGAACGCGTCCGGCTTTTGCTGGTGCGGAAGCGTGGACCGAAGCGCCTGCAGCCGCGCGTTCAGGAAGTTCCGCGACAAGTCGGCGTCGCCTAAGTTCCCTGTTTACCACTCTCTACCACTGCATCACGGCTCCCCTCTGCCTGCGTTCGTGTAAGATTCTTGACAGGCATGGCCGAAGCATTCATCGAAGCAAAAAACCTGCGGAAGACGTATCACGTGGGAAAAATTGAAGTCGAAGCGCTGCGCGGCATTTCCTTCAGCGTGCAGAAGGGCGAGTTTGTCAGCGTGGTAGGCCCATCGGGCAGCGGAAAGTCGACTCTCTTCTATTTATTGGGCGGATTGACACGGGCCGATGGGGGAAGCGTAGTCCTCGACGGCGATGACCTGGCCACGCTCACCGATGCGGAGCGAACCCGCATGCGAAAGCGGAAGATTGGCTTCGTGTTTCAGAAATTCAATCTGCTGCCGACGCTGGACGCGCGTTCCAACATCGCGATCGCTCGGGAAATTTCAGGCAATGGCGCCGGCGATCCTGCGCATTTCAACCGCATCACCGATCTTCTCGGACTGACCCAACGACTCGCACACCGTCCGTCGGAACTTTCCGGAGGAGAGCAGCAACGAGTCGCCTTAGCACGCGCGCTTATCAATAAGCCTGCGGTCGTGCTGGCCGACGAGCCAACCGGAAATCTGGATTCCAAGAACTCGGAGGTCGTGCTCAGCATGTTGCGGCGGTCGAACCAGGAAATGGGGCAAACGGTATTGATGATCACGCACAATCCGGAAGCGGCGAAGTACGGGGATCGAATCATTCACATGCGCGACGGGCAGATTGTGCGGCCCGAGGATGATCCGCAGTGGGCGCCGCACTAGTTTCCGGAAGGCCGTAAACTCTTCTGAGTCGCTCATAGCCTCTGCGCGGCGGGCGAGGACGCCCACCGGACCGCCGGGACGGCGGCGCCACTCGCAGCTGCGATGGTATCCTAGTAAGTCGTATCTCGTGACGAGGGCCGTAACTGTCCATGCCTAATCCAGAAACACGCGAAACCCAACCTGTCTCTGAAAGTACGGAATCCTTTGGCGATATCCTGTCTCAGTTTCAGAAAAGTCATTCCCGCAAGACTGAGGGCAGCAAGCAGTTGCAAGGAACGGTGATTGCCGTCAACGCCGAGTCGGTATTCTTCGACATTGGCTACAAATCAGAAGGTATTCTGCCGCTGTCCGCCCTTCAAGCAGAGACTTTGAAAACTGGCGACAAAGCGCTGGTCACGGTGAAAGGCCGCGACCTGGATGGTTACTACGAGCTTTCGCTTTTCAAAGTCGAGCGGCCGATGGATTGGTCTGCTCTGGAAAAAGCTCTTGCCGACAAAACGAGCGTTCTTGGTACGGTGACGGGCATAATCAAGGGCGGGTTCAGCGTCGATGTCGGCGTGCGAGCTTTCATGCCTGCATCGCGCAGCGGAGTTCGCGATGCGGCCGATATGGAGAAATTGGTCGGACAGGAGATTCGCTGCCGCATTATCAAGCTTGACGTCACGGATGAGGACGTGGTCGTCGATCGGAGGGCGGTCGCGGAGGAAGAAGAACGCTCCGCTAAGGACAAGTTCTATTCGCAGATTAAGGAAGGTGAGACGGTCAGCGGCACGGTGCGCACCTTGACGGATTACGGCGCCTTTGTTGATCTCGGCGGAGTCGACGCCTTGCTGCATGTGAGCGACATCGCCTGGGGCCGTGTGAACAAGCCGGCTGACGTGCTCTCCGTGGGTCAGCAGGTCGAGGTGAAGGTACTGAAGATAGCGTCCGAGGGCGATAAGCGACGCATTTCGGTTGGCCTGAAGCAGTTGCAACCGCATCCTTGGGACGCTGTTGCTCAAAAATACGCTGCCGGCGACCGTGTGCGCGGGACCGTGACGCGCCTGATGGAATTCGGAGCATTCGTGGAGTTGGAGCCCGGTATTGAGGGCTTGATTCATATTTCCGAGATGTCGTGGTCCAAAGGCAAGATCAGAAAAGCAAGCGACGTGGTGAATCCGGGCGAGGCCGTCGAAGCCGTCATCCTGCAAGTCAATGCGCCGGAGCACCGCATCTCGCTCGGACTCAAGCAAGCGTTAGGCGATCCCTGGGCCGATGTAGCGCAGCGCTTTCAGGTTGGCTCGGCAGTCGAAGGACCGGTCACTAATCTGACCAAGTTCGGGGCCTTCGTGCAGCTTTCGGAAGGAATCGAAGGCATGGTTCACGTGAGCGACATCAGCGCGGAGAAGCGGATCAACCAGCCGCAGGACCTGCTGCGATTCGGCCAGATCGTCAAAGCGCAGGTGCTCGCCATCGATCTTGAGAAGCGCCAGATACGGCTTGGCATGAAGCAACTGGTTCCGACGGGCCTGGACGAATATATCGCGGAGCACAACGAAGGGGACGTGGTGACGGGCCGATTGATGGATGATTCCGGAGCTCAGGCGCGCGTGGAACTGGGCGATGGCATCCACGCAATTTGCAAAAAGCCTGCGGCGACCGCACCAAAGAGCGAGGCTCCGAAGGAATCGAAAGCAGATCTTTCTTCTCTAAGCTCGATGTTACAGGCGCGCTGGAAAACCGGCTCCGGTGGGCCTCCGAAGGCAGAACCTTCCCGAGCGGGTCAGGTTCGCAGTTTTCGCATCGTGAACCTCGACCGGGCGGCAAAGAAGATCGAATTGGAGTTCGCCTAGCCTCGATCGCGATCGCTCCCGACTCCTGCACACGGGTTTCGCTCAGGGTCGGAACCGCCTTGCAGGCCGCATAGGTACGTACATTTACGGCGAGAATTCCCGCTCTAAGAAAAAATATTCGCCTCGGGCCCGGTGCTGACACCGGTCTCTCGCTGCGGATGGTTTTTCAGGAGTGGGTTGGCTTAGTGCTGTTTGCGAATCATCTCTCGCTTTTGGAACGACGCAGTAGCCACTGCCTGCTCTACGCCGCCTTCTTCGCAGCTTTAAAACTTCGCCCACCGCGCCCGTTGAGCTGCTGCGATTTTTCTTCTGGCAGCGACCGACATCGTGCGCTTCACAGGTAACGAACTGTTGGTTTTCCCAGCCGACGGCTTCGACTCTTGCCGAGCTTTTGCCCACCGTGCTTTTTGCGCCAGTGCCATTCGCCTGCGTGCGGCCACCGATGTGACACAGCCGCGTCTGACGCCGTTGCGCGAGGCTCTCGAACCGTTTCGTCCCACTAGTCCTTCGACTACCGAAATCGCCGACTGTAACTTCTCCACTTTGTTGTTCTGCTTGCTTGTGCTCCTGCCGAAGCTGCTGGAGTGCGCTGCTTAATTGGACATTGTTCCCCCTCGTTAGATAACACTGCGCACGATGTAGATGGCCGGGGATACTGATGGCTACTTAGCAGCGACCTTGCGGGAGACTCGTTTGGCGCGAGGGAACTTGGAATCTGGGTCGGGTGAGACGGCTGGCTTCAGTTCTGTCGATTTAAGAATCGTTTTGGTGCCGCTGTTCACAAAATCAATATCGAGCCTGTCCTCTCGACTCTCGCTGACTTGCCCTAAGCCGAATGAGGGATGCTCGATCCAATCCTGTGATTTCCAGTTTCTCAAGGTTCGTTTTCGGGGGATTGCGTTGCTGTTTCCATAAATGCGGTCAACTGCGATGCCCAACGAGAGGCTGGATACTGGACAACTGAGGCAGGCGTGGGTCCGAACGTCACCCATGGGGTGAACACTAACCCATGCCTGCCCCACCAAGGACTATCCTGCCGTTCTTTGGCGGACTACCTTATTCGAAGCCACATGATATTCCCAAGAAAACGGCGGAGCTGTTCAGAATTGCACACTTTTTGAATGGAAGGTACACATCTTACCCGTAATCAAACGCCAGCAAGGGTAGCGTTACACTCCAGCATCGAGATAGATGAAGGCCGCACCGCGCCCTGGATGGTAGGTGGAGACGGCGCTCAGGTTTCTCCTGCAATCGAATGCCCGACGAGGACAGGATCAGTGATGTGCAAGGCGTCACGAACCGCGACGACATCATCTCCGAGCCGCCTTGCGTCAAAACCCGTTTGGCGTGCGGAGGACTGACCAAACCCGCGCCGCGTGATCCCAATGACGTGATAACGCGCCGCGAGCTTCGGCCCTAAGCTGTCAAAAACGTGAGCTGTGCTTCCGCCACCTGCGAGTAGACGAGGGTGCGTCCGGTCCCTCCCCAGTCGAGTACCTCGAGCTTTACGTCCGGCTGAACGCTGACGACCTCGGTTTTGAGCGCTGTCTCTCCCTGAGACGAGGGACCGTTCTGGAAGCACTTTTGACGCGGACGGGTGTCGGCAATTCTCGGTGAGCGTTATGGCTTGATTGCGTCAACTGACATCAGGCCCGCAGGCGGTTTCAGGAAACCGATGGTGCCTGTTCGCTTCTGAACATCTAAGTCCGCCGGTGGACACCTTTCAACGCCTTGGTTCGACAGCCGCATTCTCTTGCCCTTTGCGATCAAACGGGTTACGCCTCGCACGAGATTGGAAAAGCTCTTGCTACTGGAGGGATCAATCTGACAGCGGGCGTGATCATCTCGCATTGGTTTTGGCAATCGCACTATGGCAGTGCCGTGGCAGTAAGAAGGACAAACCTGAGATGGACGGCCTAGCTCAAGACCTTCGTTACGCGCTGCGGCAACTGCGCAAGGACCCGGTGTTCGCGGCTGTCGCTGTGGTCACGCTCGCGCTGGCGGTGGGAGCGAACACCGCGATCTTTTCAGTAGTTCAGACCGTCCTACTGGCGCCGCTTCCTTATCAACAAGTCGATCGTTTGGCAATGATCTGGGGACGGAATCCGTCGCGCGGCGATATGGAGGCTCCGATCTCGCCCGGTGATTTTACCGAGTGGAAGCAGAAGAATCAGGTTTTTGAAGACATTGCGCCGTCTTACGACGATCAAGTCACGCTGTCCGGTGTAGGAGAACCGAAACTGCTGTTGGGGTACGACGTTTCGCCAAGTTACTTCCGCATTCTTGGAGTTCCGCCTAGGATAGGCCGTGTGTTCACCGAGGACGAGGCTTCTTCGGGTGCGCACGTGGCCGTGCTCAGTGACAAGATTTGGCGCAACACATTCCATGGTGATCCGCAAATCCTGGGCAAGTCGCTTACGCTCGATTCCAAGCCTTATGCGGTCATCGGCATAATGCCGCCTGCATTTGACTTTCCTTCGCAGACTGAGCTGTGGATGCCGATGGCGATTTCTCCAGTGGCTTCTGGAGACTACCAACACACTTACATCCGCGTGGTCGGGCGTCTTAAATCCGGTATCTCCCTCGCCGATGCCCAAGTACGCATGAATGCTCTTGAGCGCCAGATTGCCACGCAGCACACGGAAACCGACGCCGGCAATGAGACATGGATCGAACCGCTGCGGCACACATTGTCGGGCGACATCCGTACACCGCTGCTGGCTTTGTTCGGGGCTGTTGGGCTGGTACTCATCATCGCGTGCGTCAACATTGCCGGTCTTCTGCTTGCACGGGCTGCGCGCAGGCAGGTCGAAGTATCGTTACGAGTGGCCCTTGGCGCCAGCCGTTGGCGCCTGTTGCAGCAATTCCTGTGTGAGAGCGTGCTGCTTTCGTTCCTGGGAGGTGCGCTGGGTGTAGTTCTCGCCTTGTGGTGCACCCGCTTTCTGCTAGCCATTTTCCCTAATGGCATCGCCAATTTGAATATTCCGAGACTCGAAGCGATTCCGATGAGTGCGCCTGTTCTGTGGTTTGCGCTGGGAATCACAGCGGCTACAGGGCTGCTTTTCGGAGTGGTTCCGGCGATGCAATTGGCCCACACCGATGCCAACGAGGCGCTCAAAGAATCCCGCGGGTCAACCTCTTCTATGCGGTCCGCACGGGTTCGCCGCACGCTGGTCGCAGCGGAGATCGCTCTGTCGCTGGTTTTGCTGGCCAGCGGTGGATTGATGATCGAGAGCTTCCGTCGCGTCTATCAAGAAGATCTCGGATTCCGTCCGGGTCCAGTTCTTGCCGTCGAAGTTCTTCTTCCCTCCAGTCGTTATCCGTCAGACCAGCCTGGGAAGCGGAACAACTTTGTTGCCGGCGTGACTGATCGCCTCAGCAGGCTACCGGACGTAGCTTCGGTGGCGGTTACGAATTTCCTGCCGCTCACCGGATTCTGGGGAATAACGGATTTTGCGATCGAAGGACAGCCTCTGCGAAAAGAGGGCGGCAAGCCGACTGCTGACAATCGCCTGATCACTGCTGGCTATTTTTCAACCATGGGTATTGGTCTGCTTCGCGGGCGCGATTTCAACGACTACGATCGTTCCGGAGCTGAGAATGTGGCCATTGTCAATTCGACATTGGCGCGACGGTATTTTGGTGGGGAGAATCCCCTCGACAAGATTTTGGAACTCGGTGATGCTGCCCATCCCGAACGCTGGCGAATTGTGGGTGAGGTTTCGGATGTGCGAGCCTTCGGCCCCGAAGAGCCTGCACATGCGGATCTCTACCGTCCTCTGAGCCAGGTATCGTTTCCTCTCCTCGCGTTCGTAATTCGAACCACGGGAGGCCCGTCCAAGCTGCTGAAACCGGCTGAGAGCGCCATCTGGGAGGTGGATAAGGGCCAGCCAGTATTTGACGCGATGCCGATGCAAGTACTGGCGGCACAGTCGGTCACATTGCGGCGCACGAGCACAATCCTGCTGACAAGCTTCGCGGCCTTGGCCCTGATGGTCGCAGCAGTCGGTTTGTACGGACTCGTCGCCTATTCCGTGGCGCAGCGCACGCACGAGATCGGAATTCGAATTGCATTGGGCGCACGGCGCCGCGACGTTCTACGGCTGGTTGTACGTCATGGAATGGGTCTCGTCCTTGTCGGCGAGATCGTTGGATTGGGCACAGCTATGATCTTGACACGCCTAGTATCAGGGCTGCTGTATCGGGTGAGTCCCGCGGATCCGGGGCCGCTGGCCGCCGCGGTAGGCGTGTTGACGCTGATCGCTCTGGTTGCTTCTTACATTCCCGCCCGGCGCGCGGCAAAAGTCGATCCCATCGTGGCTTTGCGCTACGAGTAATCCATCACAAATACCTGAGCAAGAGATCTGCCGACAGACAAGATCACAGGAGAATTGCGACCTTATCTGGAGTGGAAGGCGGCGGACTGAAACTGACTGTTGAAACATCGCCATTACGCGTTTTGACCCTTGACCGAAAGATCGGGCCGAGTCTCAGTGAGCGTTTTCGCCAATTAATGTGCAGTTTAAAGTAAGGCGCGTTTTGGCATAGAGTGTTGCGTGGAAAACGCGGACGCCATTCAGATTCGGCTTCTCGAAGAAAGCGATCCGCCGAGCATCGCTGCCGCGCTCAAGAACAACGAAGATGGGGTGGAAAAAGCCTAAGATTCAGTACCAGCGGTACTTGCAAGAACAGATGGCGGGAACTTCAGTCTTTGGGATGCGAAGTGCAAAACCGCCTTCCCATCGTCCGAATCCAACTGGTCTAGTTGAAGAACGAACCCGCTGCTGATCCCGACCATGCGAGTCCTGAAGTAATAGCTCCCGCCTGACTCTGCCTTCAATGAATGCACCGATACTTTGGGTCTCTCAGTGGAAGAAAGGATTGCAGCATCGCGCAGATATGGGGTTCACCGGGATCGATTGCCACAATGAAATACCTTCCACCGTTGACGGCACCCACCCACTTTCCGTCAACTCCGAAAGGGCTGGTGAGGTGGCGGTCCGCAACGAAATAGATCAGGGCCTTGCCCTCTTCCGGCGTGGGTGCCGAGTATTGCGATTCGTCGGACGTCACTTCAAATTTCGCATCCTGCGTTTATGCCTGATTGCAGGAGTTGGAGAAAGGCAGTATATTCGAGCAAGTCTCCTCTAGCATCTTCCCGCGCGTTTCACCTTCTCAGCGTTCGGTTCCTTGCAAAAATCAGACGGAATTCAGACTGAGCAAGGACAACCGGTCCAATGACATCTATCAAGGAAGTCCTTGAGGCCTTGAGCCACCCTTCTAAACTCACGCACTGCCCGGTTTGTGGCTCACTCCTGCAGCAGCGGAGAGCCACTCTATCGTTGGACGGGACCGAGGAGACTTGGGAGATATTTTTGCCGACCTGCCGCCAGTGCCATGCGGACAAGCCGAAATTCGTGACATAGCTGGCGAGAAAGTGCGCCGTGAAAGGCGCTGGAGTGCAGCGCGTGAAACTGGCGCCGGGGAGCAACTACGCTTGTCGCGGGGTCTGCAACGCGAAATCGCCTGATGGCGTCAACGATCCAATGTGCCTCGCGTAAAATGTTGAGTTGAATCGAGATGGAAGAAATCTACAGGCTCGACGCTCGGCATAGACCCCGCCTATGGGCCGCGATGATGCACGCGCGTGCCGCCGAGAATACCAACATCAGTTTTGAAGGAATGCTGTCAAACACTGGGGTTGGCGCAGATGGAAAGAGTGGGACATGAGGAGAGTGACGTACTGAAAAGGTCAACGCTTCAACCGAAGCGGGGTTTCCGGATCCTGCCACTCACTCCGCAAAACGTTTCTGCAATAGTGAAGGCCATTACTTCCAAGATCGCGTTTGGCAACAGAGGCATCATTCATGTGCAAATCGAGGGGAACGGGAAGATGGCATTTGCTGCGTACGACAACTTCGACCGCGAATGCGTCGTCGCCTACCCCGCTGTGTCCTCCGCGTCGCTAGACGAACTGACAATGACAGGAGTTTTGCGAAACTACATCCGGGTCGTCCAACCGACCAGTTGACTGTTGAAAATAGCGCTCGACCCATCCATCGGGTTTTGATCGCATGGCTGTTCTCGACAGGTGTAGTTCTTGTGTTTATAACGCAGCTCAATCGTCTAACGAGATTTGAAGGCCTATTTTCCGCCGACGTTGGACTGGTTTGAAAAGCTGGACACGAATTTGGTGGGTGACCTGCTAGAACGTTGGGCTTCGCCGGAGGCGTTACAAGAGGTTCCGCCAGCGGAGCCGTGGACGTTCTTCCGTCAGCGCCGGGGCCGGCATCAAGAACTCACCGAGCAGCGCATGGAGGGCAACTGCCAGGCCATGCCGGCCATTCGGGATCGAGCGATGCTGGAGGGGAAACGAGCGAGCCACGGTGGAAGTGAGCGCACAACGGCTACGCACTTGCTGCAGGGGATAGCGAATCTGGACAGCAAGACCGAGGAGGCAGCGAACGCACATCCCGAAGTTTTCTTTTTAAGCCGCTGCCAGGATCGGGAAGCGCGTTGGCGCTTCGCTTGAGTCCCGGCCAGCCTTTGAGTCTTTGAGTTGATTACTTGAGGGACCCCGGCGTCTAGGGTACCGAAGTGTCGATGTGACGAATGTGAGTTATTTTAGGTTTAGGACTTAGGACGACACAAGGGCGCGACACTAATCAAACGCAAAGCTGCTGGTGCAGAACCTTTACCCTGCAGCATTTCCCCGAAAAAGAGGGCCGAAAGGCGGCACAAACGCATTCGCCGAACAGAGTCTTCTGCACCAGTCTGAGGAATGCGAGAAGGAAGCGTGAACCGGAGCCACAACTCAAAGCGTAGCCGCAGTCTGCTATTTGTTCGAAGCACATTTCGGTAACTATGGGACTTCTCGGATCGGTGCTGTAATGAACAGGAGATATTCGGAGGCGGCAGAAATGTTGGAGTTCAAGCAACAAACGGGGGACATAGCTGTCCTTCACGGTAAGCACGCTTACGTCGTGCGTACTGTAAATGGCAAGCCAAGCATTGTGCTATCGCGAACCCAAGACGGTACGACCCGCGATGCCCTTTTGCCAAACCGATGGCTGAGTGAGCGGCAAACAAGAGAGATTCTCGCTCACATCACCGCTATCAAGGAACAGGCATGACTTCAGCGGTAAAAGAATCCTCCTCTCTCGCGCTTCTGGTTTCCGCTGATCCTGTGACAATTCGGTATTTCAGCCAAGCGTTACAAGAATTGTCGATTTCACCTGATGTCTTCCGGGAAACCCCAGCGGCTATCAACCAACTGAATCGGCAAAAGTTCGACGCCGTCATCGTCGATCTTCAGCTAGGAGAACTGGCCGGAAAGGTTCTGAACGAAGTGCACCTTTCTCCTTCAAATCGGACGGCCGTGACGTTTGGCATCAGCGGCAACGACACCGAATCGACAGCAGTACTCCGGCAGAAGTCGAGTTTTGTTTTCGAGAAACCTCTTTCGGCGCAGTCAATTCGCAGCACACTGAAGTCCGCATACGGGCTGATCCTGAGAGAACGGCGGCGCTATTTCCGATGTCCGGTCTCCATCCCCGTCTTGATCCGAAGACAGGGCGTGCCGGACGCTCATTGCTCCACCGTAAACATCAGTCAAGGCGGAATGGCCCTGAGCACCATCGTTTCCGTGAATCCCGGAGAAAAAGCGCAGGTTCAGTTCACGTTGCCGGGGCACGAAGTTCTGTTCTTAGCGGAAGCAACGATCTGTTGGTCGAAAACGGACGAAATCGGAGTTCGCTTTGTGGCTCTTTCACAGGATAACAATGCTCAACTGCAGGAATATCTGGCGCGAAAGCTGGAAGAAATGCTTCCAGATTTCGTTTCCAAAAAGTTCGAGAAGATGGATGTCTGACCCGTGTCGAGCTTGAGTCTACCGGACTGAAAAAGAACTCGCAGCCCAAGTTGTTGAACGCCGGCACCATCATGGGGAGGCAATATGCGAACCTGCGTACCGCTAACCGAGCAACAGCGAAAGGCGATGTTGCCGTACAAAGAAAAAGTCGCGTAACTATACAGAGCATTGGATTGGTTCAGGGACAGCATACTGAATGAGAATCGCGACGAAGTCGGCGCGGCACTCAAAAGCCTGCGCGATGATTTAACTGAACTGGAAGCCATGATTTCGTGGAATCGCTAATAAAACATCCTAGCAACCAACCTCGGGATTGACTAGAGCCTGCAAAACTCGTGGTCATCCCAGTTCCAACAAAACCGCCGCATCGAATTTCGAATAATACTTCCTCGCATCGTTCTCGCCGTACTTATCGAGCCAGTCGGCTCGACTCTCGCAGACTTGCCCAATGCCGAATGAAGCATGGTCTACCCAATCTTCAGATTCCCGGTTCACAATGTGTTCTCACCCAGACAAACCGCTGTCGGCGTTCTTCAACTCTTCATCTTCGTCACGATGGCCCAACTGACCCGGCATGCTGCTATTGCCGCCCTCGTTTTTCTGATCCCGCTCCGCAGCACCTTTGCCTCGGTCTTGGTCATTCGATTTATCCATCTATGCCTCCCCGGCGCTCAACGCATGGTCAAAAGAAAATGTCACTTTTAAATGGCCCTCTCGGTATGGCCAGAAGCGACCATTCTTGCTGAAGGTCGCGCAAAGTACTGAGGACTTAATGAGGTCAGCAAGAGAAGTCGGTTTGCTCACCCTGCCGCTGGCTTGTCTTCCTGCTCCGACTGCTCGTGTTTTGTCGCCCTCACGGTTTCGGCCACAGAAGCCAAGCAATGTCCACCCCAAAGTGCTTCGAGTATGGACAAATCAGCCCATTGTTCTTCTTATACACCGGCGATGAGTTCTTCCACAAAATAACGAGTCGCTGGAGCCGTTGTCGCTCACCTTCACGCTTCGGCGTATGGAATGCACCGGGCATGGATTCCGCCAAACGATTGCCATTCTCATAAACTCCATCCACATCGTCTGACGGCTGCCATGGGAAGAAGAGCTTCTGTTCAGGGCGCCCAGCATAGTCATACAGCGTGAAGGCGTCTCTTTTGCCTGACCAGATCAAGCCGCCAGTTGTGCCGCCACATCCTGCCCGTCACGAACATGGAAGCAACCGCGCAAATAGGGCATCTCCTCGCACCGGGGGCAGAATGGAATATCGACCTGAACTATTTTCCCGGTGCCGATACAAAGCTCAGATATGCGGTGCGTAGAGATGAATGCCACTTCCCACTTGATGCGCGTCCCGCACCCGGCGCACTTCAGGTTCTCTCCCCCGCACTCAAGGCACGCGGTCGTGAGGAAGAAGCCTTTCTCAGCCACAAATGCATCAACGCTCACATGATGCGGTGTTTGCATATCGCACTCGCCATTTACTCTTCCTTCGACTTAGGCGTGAAGTACGTTGGGGGAGGCCCAATAGCGTAGAGAAACACACTCACGCCTTGCAACCACAAGTTACTCCCGAGATAGCGGTAGCGCTGTTCAGAATTGCTCACTGGACAAATAAATGGCGCGTTGACTATTCGGATTGGGAGACCATTTCCACTGCCAATTCCTTCGCCGCGCAGAACGCGAGGTTAAGATGCGGTCGAGCGCACTCTCGTCGCGTCGAAAGCATTTTCATCATGCTCGTGAAACGTCGGATCTACGAGACGCGTCCACCAGCGGTCAACACAGTAACGGATCAGAAGTCATTGTGAGGAAGGAACCTTAGCCTGCGTGCTCTTAATCTTCACGCCATGCTCTCGACAGTAATGCGGGACTTAACCTTCGCTTACCTTCGCTGTGCGTCAGTCTCGTCGCCTAGCGCCGTGATCCACATCCGGGCTCAATTTAGTTGTTTTAGTGATTTTGAATGATTTTGTACTGCGTGCAATCGACAAGTAGGACTGCACTATCATCCCCGTCGGCGACGACTAGTTGATTGGGCTCGGGCAGATAAACCATCATAAGGGGATGCCCGAAGCCTTCAATGCTATGGATCGGTGCCCCCGTCCGAAGGTCAAACACCTTGACAGTCTTGTGTTCCTCAGCCGCGATAAATAGACGGTTGCCCTTAAGGTCTAGGCCAAAATGGTCGAAATCACCTGTGAAGCCCGGCATAGGGGTTGTTGTGATCAGCTTCAGCGTAAGTTTTCCTGCGCCTTCACTGTTAGTGCCCACAGAGCCAACATCATCGTGTAAACCTTCAGCGATTGTCGCAATTTATTCCTCCAGGAGATACTGACCGATTCGCCCTTCTCTTCACCCGAGCTTTCGTCGTATTTGGACAAATGTCTTCTTCTGAAATTATATGACGCCGAACTGCCCGAAAAGAGCCCCGCATTTAGGTGAAACTTGGTGAAATGACACTAAACTGTGCAGGCGGCTAGAGGTACCAGAAACACTCAGCCTGGGCATAACTCTAGCCTAGAACCAAGTCTCATGAGCGGATTAGGGTCACCGTCACATCCTGGGCATCACGTCGCGCTGGAAGGCACGTTCGTAGATATTTGAGTGAATATCTCTATCAGGTGGTTCCGAACCCGTGAATGGAAATTAATCCTGTTTTCAGAAGTCCTTAATCAGAAATCGCCATCATTACCAAGGGTGCAATC
>Ga0210410_10000789_pt1 | contig 32238 bp, 25 predicted proteins | sample IncBWC4MmetaG_FD_161058 | JGI IMG/M metagenome (GOLD analysis project Ga0210410, IMG submission 161058) | Forest soil microbial communities from Barre Woods Harvard Forest LTER site, Petersham, Massachusetts, United States - Inc-BW-C-4-M | ecosystem: Environmental > Terrestrial > Soil >...
TATATCATCCCCGCCTAAGCTTCGCTTTTCGTGAAACTTGCGCCACCGGCGTGCGTATCGTTAGAGTGGGCTGTAGCGGTGTTTTCCAGTGCAGGAGGCAGCCTTGGCGGATGCACGATTGACGGGATCGGAAAAGCGCGCGCTTATTCTGTGGATTATCTGCGGTGCGTTGGGCCTGCTGTTCGCGCAGCGTTATTTCTTCCGCGCCTTCCCCGAAGCGTCGGTGGATTTCAAGGTATCGCGCACCGAGGCGCAGCAGCGCGCGAAAAACTTCGTTCAGGGCCTGGGTGAAAACGTGGACGGCTACCAGTCCACGATCACCTTCCAGGTGGACGATAACGCCAAGACTTATCTGGAACGCGAACTGGGACTGCAGGAAGCCAATCGCCTGATGTCTTCCGAGCTGAATATCTGGTTCTGGGAAGTCCGCTTTTTCAAGCCGCAACAGGAAGAAGAGTACGAGGTTCGGGTCAGCCCTGCCGGAAAAGTTGTCGCCTACAGCCACAAGATCGAGGAAGCGCGAGGCGCGAAATCACTGAACCGCGAAGAGGCACTCTCCGCAGCTCAACAATTTCTGCAAGCCAAAGTCGGCACAAATCTGGACAACTGGAATTTCCTGGCCGAGGAAGCGAATTCAGAGACGCGCCCCAACCGCCTGGACTGGTCGTTCACCTGGGAACGCAAGAACTTCAAGGCCAAGGATGCGCCGTACCGGCTGGAAGTCGGTTTACAAGGCGACCACATCGGTAGCACCCAGGAATTTCTGCGGGTGCCGGAAGCCTGGGCGCGCTCTTATCAACACCTGCGCTCCACCAATATTTTCTATAACCAGATTGCGCTGATCCCCTATGGCTTTCTGCTCGGCGCAGCACTTTGGCTGGGGATTTCCCTGATGCGCCAGGACAAAACTTCCTGGGGCGCCGCGCTGAAGCTCGGGGGGCTGGTGGCCGTCCTGTTTTTCCTGATGCAGGCGAACGACTGGAACTCCATCCGGGCGGGGTATGACACGCACCAGGCGTATTCCAGTTTTGTGACGGGGCAACTCGCCAAACTGCTGCTGGAGGCATTGGCCACAGGCCTGATGGTGACGCTGGTGCTTCCTGGCGGCGAGCCTCTTTATCGGGCCGCGCAACCGGGTAGGTTGCGGTTGTATCAGGCATTCAGCCGGCGCGGAATTCGTTCGAAAGAGTTCTTCAGTTCCTCGGTAGTCGGCATTTCGATGGCCGCCGCGCACATGGGCTTCATCGTGGCTTTCTACCTGATTGGCCGCAAGTTCGGGGTGTGGGCGCCGCAGGATTTGAGCTATTCGGACGTTGTGAATACCTCTTTCCCCTGGATCGCGGGCGTTGCGATCGGCGTTATGGCGGCCACCAGCGAGGAATTTCTCTTCCGGCTTTTCGCTATTCCCTTCCTCCAGAAAATGACCGGCTCGCGCGTTCTGGCGGTGATTCTCCCCGCATTTTTCTGGAGTTTCTTGCACAGTGCCTACCCGCAAGAGCCCGGTTACATCCGCGGCCTTGAAGTGGGATTGGTCGGCATTCTTGCAGGGATCGTGGTGTTGCGCTGGGGCATTGTGGCGACGCTGATCTGGCACTACACGGTGGATGCGTCGCTGGTCGGCATGCTGCTGATCCGGTCGGACAATTTGTACTTCAAAATCTCCGGCATAGTCGTGGGGCTTGCGGCAGTTGCCCCGCTGGCCTGGTCGGGCATCGCTTATCTGGCGCGTGGAAGTTTCGAGGCGGTGGACGACCTGCTGAACGGGGCGCAACCCGTTGGAGAGATTTCGCTCGAGCGGCAGCCGGCCGCAGCGGAAACCGCGCTCACTTCCCGACGCTACGACGCACTTGCCACCGGGACGATTGGATTTCTGGCCTTATGCGTAATCGTGGGTGGAGCGCTCGCACTGGGGCTCAAGCAAGCGAAGATCGGCGACTACCTGCATTTGACTGTGGACAACCGCACGGTGATCAGCCGCGCGGATACGGTGATGCGCGAACAGGGCCTCGATCCCAACAGTTTTCGCAGAGCCGCGCAATTCGTAGACACTACAAATCCCCTGGCAAATGAATTCCTCCGGCGCAGGCTTTCCATCGCCCAGATCAACAAAATTTATGCTGAACAAGTGCCGGGAGCTCTCTGGCGGGTGCGCTACTTCCGCGATTCGCAACCCGAAGAGTTCGCGATGGTGATGAAACCAGACGGTTCGCTGCACGCCTACCGGCACACGCTGGCGGAGGCTGCCAAGGGCGCGAACCTTTCCAAGGAAGAAGCGCAGTCCATCGCAGAAAAATTCCTGCGCGAGAAAAAGCAGGTTGACCTCAGCGCCTGGAAGCTTGTGGAGGCCAATTCCGACAAGCGCCCCAACCGCACCGACCACACACTGACCTGGCAACAGAATGCGCCGCTCGATCCGGAGAATGCCGGCGCCAAAGACTCCGCGGACCACGCCTTCGTGCGCATGGACGTGCAGGTTCTCGGCGACGAGCCTGCAAACTATCGCACCTACGTGAAAATTCCCGAGGAATTCACCCGCAAACAGGAAGAGACGTCTTTGTCGAGAATGTTGTTCGCCATCGGAAAGTTCGCGCTGTACCTCGGATTGGTCGTGTGTGTGTTGGTTTTCTATTTCCTGCGCTTACGCTCGCAACCGCCGGGCACCGTCCCCTGGCGCCGCCTGACGCAATGGGGCTTGGCCGGATTCGTGGCCTTCGTCATTGCCTTCCTGCTGGGAAAAGGGATTCCTGCCTTGCTCGCGCAATATCCAACCGCCCTATCCCTGCGGATGTTCTTCGCAACCACCGCGGTTGGCACCTTTCTTCTTGCTTCCGTACTTGTCGGTGCGCTGGTGCTGCTCTTCGGCCTGGCCTGGTCCTTCGGGGCACGCGCGTTCGGCGCGGAGAGAATCCCAACCTGGCTCGGCATGCCGGCTGATTATTATCGCGACGCCTTCTGGATTGCGGTAGGGGGCACGGGGCTCCTGGTCGGGTTGCGGCGCCTGCTCGGGCTAGTCGACCATTTGTGGCCGACGCTTCACCGGGAGCTGCCCGCGAGCTTCGGCGATTCTTTCGACGCGTTCTATCCGGCGGCGGCGCTTATCGGCGGAGCGATTGTCAAAGGCCTGCTTTTAACGGGAACGTTTGCCCTTGCGGCAGCGTATCTAGGAGCAGAGCTACGGGTGCGTTGGCTTCGGCTGGCGCTCTTTGTAGCCCTGGCTGCGTCGCTCGTTTCCGATTGGGGGAGTCCCGGCGATTTCCTGAAGCAATTGCTGGCGTCGGCGGTGATCCTGGGCGTCGTCGTTTTCGGGTTCCGGCGGGTGGTGCGTTTCAACCTGTTGGGGTGCTTCCTGGTGGCGGCGAGTGTGGCGATGCTGGGGGGCGCGGTGGAGTTGATCACCCAGTCGGATGGATTCTATCGCTCGCAGGGTCAACTGGTTATGGCGGCGCTGGCGCTTCTGCTGGCCTGGCCACTGGTGGCTTGGCGCATGGGCTCCAGGCAGAGAATTACAGCCTAGGTGACAGGCATACCGGGGAATCGTTGGGGCATCGAAGGATTGAGTGGTCCACGTGGTTGCGCTTGTGTCCTTGAGACCCTGCTTACGAAAGGGGGCCTCAAGCGTCCAATCAGTGTATCGGTTGTGTAGCCTGCAGCCTGGCCGTCCGCCGATTCACCAAAGTCTCTTGTTTGAATAGGTTACACAAGAGTCGGCAGAGAGAAACAAGCGATGCCTCTACCCCGTTTGGCTTTTGCGTTGGCAGACGATAGCGGCCGGTCCGGCACCCCTGGTGCTGCGCTGGCATCGGGGACCTCCTTGACCCAGCTTGAAGAACGCGCGCTAGTCCAGGAAGCTCAGGCCGGCAGCCGGCTAGCGTTCGAGGAGCTTGTCCGCCGCTACGACCGCGACGTCCTCCGCCTCGCCCTGAACTTGATGAAGCGTACCGAAGACGCCCGGGACGTCTACCAGGAAGCCTTCCTCAAGGTCTACCGCAACCTTCACCGATTCCGGTTCGAATGCAGCTTTTACACCTGGCTCTATCGCATCGTCACCAACGTTTGCCTGGACCACCTCCGCCGCCGCCAGGCCCGCCCCGAAGATCAAGCCCCCGAATTGCATCCCGCGCATTACGAAGAGGGCATCACAGATTTCTTCGAACGCCAGAAGGAACAACGGCCTTCTTCCGACCCGGAGCGTCACCTGATCGGGCTGGAAATCAAGAAACGGCTGGCCTGCGCCATGGAGCGGCTGTCGCCCCGCGAACGCGTCGTGTTCGAAATGAAGCATTACCAGGGCCTGAAGCTGCGCGCCATTGGCGACGCCCTGGGCACCAGTGAGGAAACCGTCAAGAACTCGCTCTTCCGGGCCACTCGGAAACTCCGCAGCCAGTTGGGAGAACTCCGATGAATCCCGCCGAACTCAAGCACGCTTGCGATCAAGTGGCGCCCCTGCTGGTTTTTTATGCCTGCGGCGAACTCGATGACAGCGAGTTGGCAATGGTTCAGCAGCACCTCGCCGTTTGCGCCGCTTGCAGCGCGCAACTCTCCGAAGAAAAGAATTTGCAGACGCTTCTCACTTCCCTTCCCCAGGATGCCGACCAACTGGATACCGCGGGCGTGCTGCTCTCGCAATGCCGCAGCGAACTCGCCGAAACACTCGACGATCTGGTGCGGCCGCCGGTCCTGGAAAAAACTCCGGTATTCAGCGCTTTTCGCCGCTGGATGGCGTTGCGCCCCGCGTGGAGCGGCGCCGTGCTGGTGGCGCTTGGCCTTATTCTCGGCGTTCAAGCCTCCCAATGGTATTTTGCGCGGAACGCGGCGAACCCTCTCGATGAGGCCGTAAATGTGCGCCCCGGGCCGCATTTTACGGACGAACAGCTTTCCAAGATGGTGGTTGCTGGAATTAACTTCTCCCCGTCCGCAGGCACCGGGGCGCAAAACGTCCGCGTGCAGCTGAATGCGGAACAACCCGTCGAAATCGCTGGCAGCCTGGATGATTCCGACGTTCGCCGGGTGGTTACCTACGTGGTGAAGGGTGGCGATCGCTTTGATCCCGGCATGCGCCTGGATTGTCTGGAAGCATTGAAAGCGCGCTCGGGTGATTCCGACGTACGCGATGCCCTGTTGGCCGCCGCACGCAAGGATCAGAATCCCGCGGTCCGCCTGAAAGCGTTGGAGGCGTTGCGCGATTCCGCTGCCGAAGATGCCGTGCGGGCCGTGCTGCTTGACACCCTGAAGCACGATTCGAATCCGGGAGTTCGCGTGGAAGCCGTCAATTTGCTGGTAGGCTCCCTGGAAAAATCAGGCAACGGAACTGATATGCCGGCGATGATGCCGGGTATGCCGCCCATGCCGGACGGAAACATGGTTTCGACAATGGCGCACGGGACTGCGCATGAGGTTTCCATGACGGGTGTGATCCTGACGTTGGAAGATCTGCGGCGCACCGACCCGAGCAGTTACGTTCGGTTGCGCAGCGCCGCTGCCCTGCGCCAGCTTAACGCGCACGGCGACCAGTAACCCGGCGCAACGGATTTGTTTTAAGATGTCGATCCGATGAAAGCGATTCCCTTTGTGAACGATTCCAGAAGGTCTTTGCCGTGGCTGTTGGCCGCGGGTATTGCCGTGGCGCTCTGCCTCGCCACCTCCTGCGCGTATTGTCCGGTTTGCAGGGCCGAAAATGTTCCCCCACACGCTTTCGTTGATCGTACGGGCGAATTGCCCGCGGGCGAAGCCCGGGCGTTTTCACTGAATGCGGATATGGGTTCGGTGCATGTTCTTCCGCAGCCCGCGGGTGCCCCCCCGGCCGTGCGCTATAGCGTGCACCTCGAAACGGACGCCCACGAGCCGCTTTCGCAAACTCTCTTTAGCCGCTACATCCTCAATTTCCGCAATATCCGCGGCACAATCAGTTTGAATGGGCTCCTTCCCCGGCTCCACAGGATCGCGGGAAGGAACGCCCAGTTCTGGGTGCAGTTCACGGTGTACGTCCCCTCAAATTTTTCAGTCGAAGTGCACACCGGCGCGGGTGATATCGAAACCGGAGATATCGGCGGCCACGTGTTGTTGGTGACCGAAGGCGGAAACATCACCACAGGGCGCATCGGCGGAATGGACCATCTCGTCAGCGCGATTTCCGCTCCCGTTGCAAAAATTGAGACCCAGGGCGGGCACATCACAGTCCTCGACATCGCTGGAGACCTGGATGCCTACACCGCCGGTGGATTTATTCAGGCGCGCGACGTGGCTGGCAACGCAAAGATTCGCACCGGTGGCGGCCACATTCGCGCCGCTCACATTCGAGGCACCGCTCAACTCGAAACCGACGGCGGAAATATCACCGTTGGCGAAGCGGGCGCGCTGGTAGGCGTGCGCACGGGCGGCGGCCAGATCGATTTCGGCGAAGTGCACGGCTCGGTTCATGCGGAAACGGGCGGCGGCGGGGTTCGCGTGATGTATGTTTCCGGCCCCATGGAAGTGGAAACCAGCGGCGGTGGAATCTGCCTGACACGGGTTTCGAACGTTGTACGCGCCGCAACAGGTAACGGCACCATCACCGCGTGGATCACGCCCGAATCCGGCGACGGCTCGCGCCCTGTGCAGTTGCCTGGTCCGTCGCAACTCTCTTCGGGCACGGGCGATATCATCGTATTCCTACCGCGAAACCTGGCGGCCACCATCGATGCCAGCGTGGAAAATGGCGGCCCGGACCGCATTGAAGCGGATTCGGCTCTTGGATTGAGCATGGTTACCCGCGATGAGGGCCCCTCGCGAGCCTCCGGCGCGTTGAATGGCGGCGGAGCGTTGCTGAGACTTCGCAGCAGCGCCGGCAAGATTCGCCTTCAGTACGTGGACGAACAGACCGCCCTGCGACAGTCCTTGCAGGATGAGCAGCGGCATCGCCTGGAGCAGAAGTTGAGCCAGATGGGATTCGAAGAAACGGCGCCCAGCATCGCCGCCGTCGCGGCTCCGCAAACAGCGGCCGGCGCTGTCGCCTGCGCGGGCAGCGGAGCGGATTGGTGGGATACCTGGAAGAACCGCTTGCAGGTTACGTTTCTAGGCGGTGTTCATGAAGAGCCCGAAGAGTTCAAGAAGCACTTGATCAATTCGCCCCCGCCGGACTACCCGCAGATGGCGCGGCGCGCGGGCATTCAGGGTGTGGTGCGTTTGCAGGTGCGAGCGAAAACGGATGGAACGCTCGAAGTGGAAAAGGTTATAGAAGGAGAGCCGGCGCTGGTTGAGGCTGCTCGAACCGCGGTGCGGCAATGGCGTGTGAATCCGGGAGACATCTGCGGCAAGAAGGTGGACGTAATTTCAACGTTGGCTTTTAACTTCCAGCTCCGCTAACGTGTAGGGGCGGGGGTCAGCGGTTCGGATTTGTCGGTCGTCCTGGGGAGAGTGTTGGGAGTTGTCCGCGAAGGAGGCTGTATGAAGTTTCGCTCCGCAATCCGTTCGATTGGTCTGACTCTTTCGGCCGTGTCCATGCTGGCCGTTCCCGCGTGTTTCGGTGTCACGCGCGAATTTGCGCAAACCTATCATCTGAAGTCCGACGGTACCCTGGAACTGAACAACATCAATGGGACCGTGCGAATCGAAGGCTGGGACAAGGATGAGGTGGAGGTGCGCGCCGTCAAGACCACCACGGACAAAGAATCCAAGCTGGACCTGGTCTCGATAGACGTGAACTCCAGCCCGGACAGCCTTTCCATTTCCACGCGGTATCCCTCGGAAGAAGGCGTTGAAGTCGCGGTGGAATACACCGTACACGTGCCTCGGCACACGCTCCTGAAGCACATCAACACGGTGAATGGAACGCTGCGAGTCAAGGATCTCGATTCGCTTGGCGACCTGCACACCGTCAATGGAAATATCGAAGTTTATGAAAGCAGCGGCAACCTGCATGCGCGTACGACAAACGGCAACGTCTATGTCGAGCTGAAGCATCCCGCGGATTTGCATGGCACACAAGCGGAAACCACGAACGGATCCGTGCTGTTGGCCATTCCGGCGGATTCGCAGGCCGATCTGGAAGCCCGCTGCATGAACGGCAGCTTCTCCACCGAACTCCCCTTTGTCATGGAAGGGGCCATCCAACCTCGCATCCTGAAAGGGCGGCTTGGCAAGGGCGGCGCTCCCATCCGGCTTGGAACGGTAAATGGCGCCATCCGCGTCGTCGCTCTACGGTCGACGATTTAGCTTCTCCTGCGTCTAAGCAGACGAAGGAGAAATATTCATGATTCAACGGCAAATGTGGACAAGCCTCGGCTTTGGCGCGTTGAGCATTTTCCTGATCGCGCTACCGGGTTCTTCCAATCAGACACAAGCATCATCCAACGCTGCGCGCTTGGCTCAAGCTGCCGCGCAGGAAGTTTCGCAGTCCCAAGTCCAGGTGAATCCCCATGTGGTAATCCAGACGGATCCACGGGACAACCAACTCTACGTCGTGGTCAACGATCTGGGAGACCCTGACACCCTGGTCCAGGAGTCCGACGACCCGAAGAATCCGGACGATGATCTTCAGATCTTCATGGGTTCCGGCGGCGGATGGCTGGGTGTGGGCGTTTCTGAAGTCTCCGCGGAGAAGATGAAGACCTTAAGGTTGCCTGAGGAGCGCGGAGCGCTGCTCGGAAAGATTGTTCCAGACAGCCCGGCGGCCAAGGCCGGCCTGAAAGAAAATGATGTGGTGCTGGAAATAAACGGCCAGGGTATCGAAGGCACGGAACAGTTTCGCCGCATGATCCACGAAATCCCGGCCGGCCGCACGGCGAATCTGACGGTCTGGCGCGACGGCCGCTCCCAAAACATCAAGGTCACTCTAGGAAAGCACGACGCCGGCAACATGAAAGTTTTCGCGGATGGCCCGAAGTCGTTCGCGTTTAAAATGCCGCCGATGCCCGCGATGCCGGACTTGTCCGGTCTGGAACATCTGCGCTCGTTCTCGATGATCTCTCCCGGGCGACCTCTCCTCGGCATTGATGCGGAAACTTTGGAGGGTGATTTCGGCAACTATTTTGGCGCGCCTAACGGCGAAGGCGTTCTGGTGCGCGGCGTGTTTGCGAGCTCCCCCGCCGCCAAGGCAGGGCTGAAGGCGGGCGACGTGATCACCAGCCTGAACGGCGAACGAGTCCGCAGCGCCAGCGAATTGCGCGAAAAGTTGCTGACCAATCGTGAAGGAAAGAGCATTAAGCTCGGCGTGCTGCGGAACAAGAGCGAACTCACCTTGTCCGTTGAACTGCCCCAGCAAAAAGAGGAAGAAGAACCTTCCCTCTCTGAACGCACCAATATCTGATTCCACTGCAGACACAGCGGCCCGGCTCGCGATTCATCAGAGCCGGGCCTCCCTTTTCTGGAACCAGACTTTTCGGAACGGAGGCTGCGCGATTCGCCTTATCCGTCCTGGCCATACTTGCGCATCAGCCGGAATGGCCGTTTGATCGCTTCCCACACGCGCGAGCCCCGCTCCTCGTTTCCCTCGACCCAGTCTTCCTCGGTTGGCGAAAGCGACAATCGCATCAGGTAGGCCGTGCCCCGGATTCCGCCCCCGCCCATCCTCAACCGGAACATCGCCCGCTTGCGCAACGGAGGCGGCGAGTAGCCCGCCGTGGGCAGCCAACTCTCCACCTGCCGAACCAGATCCCGCGCCACGCTGTCTGCATGCGTGTTTTTGGCCATCGCCGCGGGCATAGGAACACCCAGAAGCGATTCGGCGAGCAGAAGGCCTACGTTCATCATTCGCTCTGCTCCGACTTCCCTGGAGGCTCGCAGCACTCGCTCCCAGGCAATCTCCGGGTGGCGCGCCACAATCGCGGCGATATCCGCGGGCCACATCAGGCGCTCCCAGAAATGCTTCGCCCCGTGGATGCAATTGAGCACCAGTTCGTCTTCCAGGCAGAGCGCGGGTACTTCGCGGCCTTCCAGCGGCAAGCGCCGCTGCCGCGAGAATAAATCTTCGATCCGCATCGAGCGCGGGTAATAGCGAAAGGTCTTCTCGGTGTGGAGTTCCACAATCTGCTGCGCGCCGGGCCGCGTGAAGAGATATTCGCCGGGAATTTTACCCGCCAGAATGGCCGCTTCAGGAACTTCGGCCTCGAATCCGAGCGTGGTCAGAATTCTGGAAGCAGGCAGAATCGCCGCGTCGCGCACGATCAGATCCAGATCCACGTAGCTCCGCACCGCGGGATCGCCATAGGCCAGAAACGACACGACCGGGCCTTTCACCAGAATGGTCTCGATGCCCTTTTTTTCAAAAGCATCGAGAATGCGAAAAAGCTCTGCCGTCATGCTCAGGGTGAAAAACTGCTGCGTCCTCATGCTGCCCTGGAGTTTCTCCCTGGCGTCTTTAGGCATTCCCCAATGGCCGCTCTCCCTCAGGCGAGCGGCAACCACGCCCAGAACGCTGTGTTCCTCGGCAAGCTCCAGAGCCAGATCCCAGTTCAAGCCGGAGGTCAGTTGGGATATCCGGCCCGGGGATAATGAGGAAGGGGAAGCGCATGCGCAAAGAAATCTCCATTCGCGGTCGCAGGGCCTTGTTTCTAATGGAGAGAGTGCCGGCAGAAGGTGCTCCTGAAAAGATGGTTGCCAGTGTACACCGGCGCTTCCGTGACAGACAGGAACTGCCCACCGAGAAGCCGCTAAGCAAGACTGGGTATTGCGCTTGGATTCGGAATCATTGGCAAGCGCTGGGCCGCTAACCAATTGTCGAAGAAGAAAGGGCGGCTCCGGCATCTTGCAAAATCAATTCGCAAAGCCCTGTGATTTTCTCTGGGTTCGAATGCGGCACAAGCCGGCGCACGGGCACCTGCCGGACCACGCGGCAGAGCACCTCGAACTCCTTTGCGCGCTGCTCCCGGTCGAGAACCCAGTTCATGTAAGTGTTCTTCACCAGTTCAAGAAGCGCTTCCCGGGGGCTGAGCTTTTCAACTCGCGGCCCTCCCTGTTCCTCGCTGCGCTCAGCGAGAATGTACAAAAGTCCCAGCGGCAAATTGGCGGGAGCAAATTTGCCGCGTTGCCCGCCAAGCTCCAGGTAGTGTTTCTCCCACGTCGGTGTGAGTCGCGGCAGGGCGTCAGCCCTGCCGAACAACAGACTCACACTTTCCGGCCACAGGCAGACACGGGGATAGCCAGGCACAACGGTAAATTCGCCGCCGCTCTCTTCCAGGGCCACGATGTCCTCCGCCAGCAGAGGAAGTCCGCGCAGGCCCAGCGCCGCGGCGGTGGTGGATTTGCCGTACCCCGCGCTTCCGCAGAAACACACAGCGTGGCCTCGGATCTCGACCGCGCTCGCATGCAAACAAGTGACATTCCGCCGGCGCAGCGCAAAGCCCAGCACGGGCCCCAGAAAATAGGTAGCCAGGTCCTCCGCGGTCAGCGGCGGCGGGCAGGTTCCCCAGATGTGCGCAGTCGACCGGTCTACGACGAAGCGGGTCCCGTCCGAATAGGAAAGTTGGAAGCCTTCCCCTTCTCCGTGTTGGGTAAGAATGAACGAGGGATCCGCAGAGCTTGGTGGTTCGGACCGGTGGGATAGGATTCGCGCCGGAAGTGAAAGCAAATTTACGGCCCAATCCGGCTCCGGGCCGTCTTCAAAGTATAGGTCAACCTCTCCCTCATGCAGGTTAGCCGGTTGGAGTCCTGCAATGTGGCTGGAGGAGTTGATTCCAAGGCCGTAAGCTCGGTAGGAATAACTCACAAAGATCTAATTTCTTGCTGCTGCGGAACTGTGGGCGGGGTTCAGTGTCCGGTACGTCGCATCCGTGGCCTAGTTCCACCGTCGAGCTTTGATTTTGTGCCGGCGGCCCGGGTCATTTCAGCGAGATTGCCATAAACAAGCAGCTTGGGTGGTTGATAAGGTTTTTTAGCGGATCGCTTGATCTGCTGCTTCATTCACGCCCCTTGCTAGCACTCTACTGAATCCCCTATTCCTTTTCAATGGATTTAAGCCAAAGTGAAAAAGATAAGGGGTAGAGGTACTCGTAATGAAAGTAACCCTTAGAACGACCTAAAGTTGCGAGCCAGCTCTCCCAATTTATGAATTCATGAATCTGTTTCGGCGGATTTTCTGCCACACTTGGCCGCCATCCCTCTCTCTGCCAGCATATCTCCAGCGGATTTTCCAGAAGCGGCGATTTCGGCCGTCCTACAACTTTGTCTGGCAGACGACCCCACATAGCTCGTCGAGTCAATTCCTTGTTCATGCACCAGGGCACGGGAGGAAGGCGCAGGAGAAAACGGAGGATGCGCAGGTCGAGCAGAGGCGCTCGCGTCTCAAGAGGGACTCCGGTACAGCCCGCGTCCTCATATTCATGGACACTCGCCCAATAACCGGAGTGAAGGGTGCGGTAGGCCTGCGGGTGCAGCGGGTGGTCATCGAGGGGTGGCCGCTCCTGGAAGCGCTCCTCGGATTCCGCGCGGCTGCGGTCGGCAAATTCCTGGTTCAACCACGCAGGCGATGGTGGAGGGGCTGCTTGCGGGTTCACCCACCGTCGAATCCTGTTTCGAAACCCTCCGCGAAGGGGAGGAAAGCGCGCGTGAGTACCAAAATATCCGCCGAAATCCCTGACAATCTCTCCCCACGCGCCGCGTTGGTATAAATACTTGAGGTAAGGCCATGACTGTCCGCATAAAACATCGTCGCCGCCATCCCCCGAAAGAACCACGCGCGCGTGCGTCGAAATGGTTTGGTACAAGCGAAGGTCCCGCTCAACAAAGAACTCGGAGCTGGGCTCAGGCAGATTGGCAGTCGTGTCGTGACCGTCGGGATAAATCCGGTTATCTTCCAGAATTTCATGCGCCAGCCCGAGATGTCGTGCGGTGAACTGCGCAAACTCTGGCTCGGGATCGTCAAACAACGGCCGCCAACTGATCGTAAACGCCTTCAGTGCCGGTGAATTGCGATTCTCTCCGGCAATTCGAGTCGCGGTTGCGCAGACGGACCCGGAATCCAGGCCGCCGCTCAGATACAGGGAAACCTTTCCTTCGGGCAATCGGTCGCCGACCGCGTGCCTCAATAGTTCGCGATAGTTTTCCGGATATTCGCCGGGGTCTTTGAACCGCAGCGGTTCTTCGATTGGCAATCTCCGGAATCGTTGCACCTGGACTGCGCCGCCAGTGAGAGTTAACCGGTGGCCCGCCGGCAGCCGCCGGACATCCTGCCACACAGTTCGCGTGGGATCGCTGCAAAACCCGGCGAGCAGAAATTCGCGCACATACAAAACATCCAGTGCATCGGAGATTCCTGGATGAAGCCGAAGTGCGTTCAGCGTATTGCCAAAGCAGAAAACGCCTTCTCGCCAGGAATAGAAAAATGGCCGGGCGCCCGCAAAATCGCGGACGCAGAAAAGCGATTGCCGCAGCGCGTCCCAGATAGCGAAGGAAAAATCGCCGGCCAATCTGGCGAGCGTTTCTTCTCCCCACAAGCTCCACGCGAGAAGCACCAACTCCTCGTCGAAAACTTCCTCGGCCGCGGGAATTTCTTTTTCCAGCAACTCGGTGACGAGTTGTTTCCGCGCATCCAGCCGCACTTCGCCGAGGAACGTATAGCGCTCCCCAAGCCGAACGGGCTGGCTGCGAGACTGTCGCCGCGATCCGGTTTCCAAATAGGCGAAACTCGTGCCAAATCCATCTTTTGCCCAAATCTGGCAACCGTCAGGGCCGCGAAAACGCAACCGCTCCGCCACTTGACCCAGAAATCGCGGCTCCACCGCAACGCCACCGGTGCGCGCAATTCCGAAGAAGCCGCTCACGGTTTCTCCGCCGGCGGTTCAAGCAAATCCTGTTCAAAGGCCACATAGTGCTGGTGCATCGCTTCGTCCTGGTTCAATGCTTCGCCATCCTGTTCCACCCAGGCATGGGCTTCGAATTTTTCGCCTTCTTTGCGGACGCCGATGCGAAGGCACGCGGGGATTCCCTCTTTGCGAAGCAAATACCAAAGAGTTAGGGATTCTTCAAGGCAGGTATATTGAGAGAGAGAGTAGCGCAACGCAGCGCGCACCATCCGGCAAGTGGATTGCACCTCTTCTCGCAAGGCGGGTTTACTTTCCGTTTTCTTGGCTTCGAATCGAACGCGTTCCTGGAGCGAAGTGAACGTCTTGCCGTAGCCCCGCAATCGCAGTGACCATCGCACCAATGGCAAAAGAATCGCGGCGCGCCTGAACGTGCGCTTCGATTCGGGATCCAGCGCCCTATATCGTTGAATTGGTTCCCACATCCGCGGGCAGCACTTGCAGCAGGCCGTTCTCCACAAGCCCGCTCAAAAGTTGCGTGAGGTGAGTGCGCAAAATTTCGGGCTCCACCTCATACTCTTCCTGAAGTTTTTCTAATGCAATACCGATGCTTGGTTGCGAGGTCACAAGTTCCCACATCCGCGTGCCGGTGGCATCCAGGCCAAAATACCGCTCGCTCTCCAGGTTTAGCAGCACCGATTCCCCGTCGAGGCGCCGAATCAGGACGTGCGCCGGCACCACGGCACGCATAGTCAACTCCACCATTATCTTGCTCCAACCTGGGGACGGGATTCCGGGGATATACGGGTATCTTACCGGGGTTTGCTTTGGACCGCTATATTCGTCCGGCAGAGCGCGGTATTCAGCACGGATTGTTTTCCGCGAATAGACAGGCTATAAGTTCGGAAGTGTCCGACCCCGCGATTATCCTTGATTCCGTGGAGAAATGGTTTCCACCGGCGCTAGCCGGATGGCGCGCTTATCTTCAACCGTTTGCCCCGCCCACCTCGCCCGCACTTCGCGGTATTTCCCTGGAAATAAATCAAGGAGAGTCGGTGGCTTTGCTCGGGGCCAATGGAGCCGGGAAAACAACCCTGCTTCGCATACTGGCCACCCTGCTGCTGCCGACGCGAGGCACCGCCTCCCTGGCAGGACACGATACCGCGCGCGAACCAACAGCCGTGCGGCGGCAAATCGGCTACCACGCGGGCAGCGATCTAGGTTTCTACGCGCGGCTGACCGGCCGCCAGAATCTCCGTTTTTTTGGCCGGCTGAACCATCTCTCCGATAAATTCAGCGCCAGCCGGATCGAAACTCTCAGCGAACGGTTCGGATTGAGCCGCGTGCTGGACCGCCAGGCGCGCGCGCTTTCTTCCGGCACGGTCCAGCGCCTCAGCCTTCTTCGCGCGCTGCTTCATCAACCGAAAGTATTGCTGCTGGATGAGCCGACGCGCAGCCTGGATGCCATTGCGGCCGCCGATTTCCGCCATTTCCTCAAAACGGAAGTCCTGGCGCGAAAAGATACGTCGCTGCTCTTTGCCTCGCACACCATGCAGGAAATCGAACTGCTCGCCGACCGCGTGGCCATCCTCGACGAAGGCAAACTCCTCGCCTTCGATACGCCGGCCACCCTGCGTGCCAGAACCTTATCTACCTCCCTGGAAGAGGCGTGTGCGCGGCTCACCGGTCGCAAGCTTTACTCCGCGGGACAGGCGACACCGGAATGAGGCAAGTCCTGCGCGATATTTTCCTTTTCTTCCAGCGTGATCTGCGGATCGCCAGCACCTATCGCAGCCCCTTCATTCTGGAGGCGGTGGAGGCGCTTTTCGGTGCGGCATTGTTTTACTACGTGGCGCAGTTTGTGGATTCGCCCGCGCTACGCGAAGCCCTTCCCCAGGGGAAAACGTATTTCGCCTATTCGCTGGCTGGATTCGTTTTCTTCGACTACCTGAATGCCGCGCTGGATACGTTTGACCGCAGCCTGCAGGAAGCGCGTGACGCCGGCACTCTTGAACCGCTGCTGGTAACGCAAGTTTCTTTGCCGGTCATCCTGATTGGCTCGGCATTTTATCCTTTTGCGGCCACCACGTTGCGCATAGCCGTTTATCTCGGATGGGCAGCGGCGTTGTTCGATTTTCCACTACGCGCCGCAAACTGGCTCGCCGTATTTGCCGTGCTGCTCACCACTCTGCTGGCTTTTTCCGGGCTCGGTGTCCTCTCCGCAGCCTATCTCTTGCTGTTCAAGCGGGGGAATCCGGCGAAATGGTTCATCCTGGGAGTCTCCAGTGTGGCGGGCGGAATGCTCTTCCCGGTGAGCGTTTTGCCGCCGTGGCTGCAAATTGTCGCCCACTTGAATCCCGTAACCTATGCGATGGACGCGATGCGCGGCGCGCTTCTCAACGGCGACGGTATCCTGGCACTCGCAAAACCGCTGCTGATCCTGCTCGCCTTCGCCGCCGTCCTTCTGCCCTCGTCCGTTGTGATTTTTTCCTGGTCGCTTCGGCGCACGAAAGTAACCGGGACGCTGACCCATCGCTAAAAAGAAAAACGGCTCCACCGAAATGGAGCCGTCTGTTAACTCAGCAATACTTGTTTGCGGCCGTCGGTTTACGGCTTCTTTTTCTTACTTCCGACTTTCGTCTCGATGCCGCCCGTAAGTTGTTGGAGTTGCTCCAGGCCCTGCTTGGCTTGCGTGCCCCAGGGGCCGTTCGGATCCAGATCGATAGCCTTTTGGTAGGCTTCGACCGTTCCCGGTCTTGGCGTCACCTCGATCTTGCTGCCAACCGTCTTATAAATCGAGGGGTCCGCCACCATGCACGCGCCCAGCAAATACCAAGCTTGCGCGTTTTTGGGATCCAGCTCCGTAGCCTTCTTCAGCGGCTCGATAGCCTCAACCATGCGCTGCGCCTGGTAGAGGCTGATGCCAAAGTTGCGCCACGCCATGGCCGCGTTGGGCGGATCAAGTTCCGCGCACTTGGAATACGCCGCGCGCGCTTCGTCGATCTTGCCGGTGCGTCCCAGAATATTTCCCAGGTTGTTGTAATAGCTCGGATTGTCCGGCTTGGCGGCAATCGCCTGCTGGTAGGCGTTGATCGCTTCGTCGTTGCGTCCCGCCAGGTCGTAGGCTTCGCCCATGCGCGCCCAGAAGAGGTGAATGTTCGCATCCTTTTCCGGGGCGGCCTTCAGACCATCCTGAATTGTGGCAACGGCCTGGTTGGAGAGGTCAACGACCTTGGCCTTGGCAGCGTCTTTCTGGTCCGGAGTAGCTTTCGCCACTTCGGCTTTCGCCGCGCGCTCCTGATCCAACAGGGCCACGCCTTTGGCGAATTGCTCCTTCATGCCGGCAAATTTTTTCTGCTCCGCCTGTTGCTGCTTGTATTTCGCCGCCGCTTCCGGGTTCTGCTTCTCCAAAATTTCCTTGAAGTTCAGAGTTACAGCCGGTGTATCCGCGCCACGCACCTCGACCGGAACTTCGAACGGGGACTGCATCTGCGGTGGCTGCACGGTGAACGTATACTTTCCGTTCTTCAGGCCAGTGAAGGAAAACTTGCCGGCTGCATCTGTTTTCGATTCGCTTGTCACGCCCACGTCGCTCTTGATCTTCACCGGCAGATTGGCCCACGGATTACCATCGAAGTCGATGATCGTGCCGGCCATCTTTCCTTCTTGCGCGGCCGCGCGCGTGGCAAAGCATCCAAGCATTCCCAAAGCCAGGATTGCAGCGAGCGCGTACGTCTTCTTCCAATTCAACATGCCCCATTCTCCTTTTTTGTAGAGGAGCGCCGGCCTCGGTCCGCTGGCCGGTTTCGACCATTATCTCTCATATCGCCGGGAATCCAAGTGCTGCGAACTTATTTCGTGACCTCGGCGCGGGCTCCCGGCCGGTAGGCGATAGGGTCGCGTATACCCGCTTCGGCAAAAGCCCGCAAACGCAACAGGCAACTGTCGCATGTTCCGCAAGCCAGTTCCTCGCCTTGGTAGCAGGACCAGGTCAGTTGCAAAGGCGCGCCCAACTCCACGCCTCGCCTGATAATTTCATTCTTTTTCAGGCGAATCACGGGCGTCACAATTTCAATCTTTGTCTCCGGCCGCGTTCCACGCCGAATCAGCTCCTGAAATGCTTCGTAATACTCCGGCCGGCAATCGGGATAGCCGGAACTGTCTTCGGCAACCGCTCCAATGTAGATTGCGCCCGCCCCAGTTGCTTCCGCCCAGCTGACCGCGACGCTCAGGAAGTGCGCGTTGCGAAAAGGGACATACGTCACCGGAATCGCGCTCCCGCCCGGCCCCGGCGCGCCCAGTTCATTTTCAGGCACGGTTATGCTCGCGTCCGTGAGCGCCGATCCGCCGATCGCCCGGAAATAGTCCAGCCGCACAATCAGCTTTTCCTGCACGCCATAGAATTCCGCGATCTCGGAAAATGCACGCAGCTCCCGCGCCTCGGTCCTCTGGCCATAGCTCGCATGAAGCAATCCAACGCGGCCTCTACCATGCTTGTCTATCGCTTCGGCCGTGCTGACGCAGGAGTCCATTCCTCCGCTCAGCAACACAATGGCGTCAATTTTTCCCACCAACGGTTTTCCTTTTTTTGCCTAGTCACACGCCGCGCATGGCGGGATCCCAGACGATTTTGTGAAGCTGCAGTCCCAGCCGAACCGGCAATCCGTCCTCGAGCATCCATTCGACCAGCTCTCGCGGTTCCAACCCGCTCCACTTTCCGTTTGGATCGTCATGAACCGGCGAGAAGAGCACCTCGCGGATACGCTCCGCCAGCCGGTGTTTCCGGCTAAACTCACGCGCAAACTCGTAGTCCTTGCGGCTGGAGATCACGAACTTCACTTCGTCGTTCGCGTTTAACTCTTCGACATTCCGCGCATCAAACGTGTCCGGCTCCCCCGAATCCGGGCACTTCACGTCCACAATCTTGATGACTTCCTTGGGCAATCGCCCGATGAACCGCTCGCCGCTGGTCTCGATCATCACGGTGTAGCCCGCCGCCAGCAGCCTCTCGGCCAGAGGATAAACCTCTTCCTGCAACAATGGCTCGCCGCCAGTGAGTTCGACCAGGGAGACGCCCGCGGCGCGGCCGTCCGCACGCCGGTTAAGCGATTCGACGCGTTGCATCACTTCGTCAACGCTGGTCTTTTGCCCGCCGTGAAAGGCGTACGCCGTATCACACCACGTGCAGCGCAAATTGCAGCCGGTGAGGCGCACAAAGATGCACGGAAGCCCGGCTCGCGTTCCTTCGCCCTGAATGGATTTGAAAATTTCCGTGATGAACATTTGAAATTCTGAGTGAACCTCAATCCATTGGTCATCCCGAACCCGCGTATTTTGCGGGTGAGGGATGTGCTTTTTCGTCGCCGATGTAGTGGCCGGTCTTAAGACCGGCCACTACATTTAGCCCGCCTCAGAAGGCGGCCGCTACAAAAGTCAAATTGCCAATTCCGGTGGCTAGCTGCCCGTCTTTGCCTTTTTCCCCGAGCGCTTCGAAAGCCAGTAGATGCCGCCAAAAAACAGGGCTATGGCAATCACCAGCCGGGGATAGCCGGGCGGAACGCCCATCATCCGCAGGACGACAACGTATCCCGCCGCGATCAGCAGCGCCGGCACCATGATGATAAAGAACGATCGGTTCATTGTGTCCCCTGTTCCCTGCCCGTCTCGATACGGCTCAGCCAGTTACGGATGGTAGCGCGCCATGGCGGTGTCCGTCTCCCAGATCACCACGTCTTTCAATTTCGCCCCCGGGGGCAGGCCGGTCAGCTGGCTGGCCAGATTATCGTAAAAATATTTGGCCATGTTTTCCGCCGAAGGATTCACCGTCGTAAACGGTTCCAGGTCGTTGATGAACTGGTGATCCAGCCGGGCGATCAGCCCGCGCATTGCATGCTTCAATTGCGTAAAATCGATCAGCAGCCCGATGTTGTCGAGTTGCGGCCCCTCCAGCGTCACCTGCACGCGGTAATTGTGCCCGTGGGGATTCTCGCACTTGCCCTTGTAACCGCGCAGGGCGTGCCCCGACGAAAACGTATCTTCAACACTCACTTGAAACATAGCTGGCTTTCACTTCCTCTTCTTCCCTGGGGACGATGCTCTCAGGCAGGGCTGGCCGCGGAAAGGAACCGGGAGACATCTTCCAGGTCGTTGGTCCTCCGGTACCGGGGCAGCGACTCCAAGAAAATTTTACCATAGGGCATCCGCTGGATTCGCGTGTCCAGCAGGGCCAGCACGCCGCGGTCGGTTTTGGCGCGAATCAGCCGCCCGAAGCCCTGTTTCAGCGCCAGAACGGCTTCCGGCACTTGGAATTCAGAGAAAGGGTTGCGGCCTTCATCCTGCAAGGCGCGGACCCGGGCGGCCACAATCGGGTCGCTGGGCACGGCGAAGGGCAGGCGGTCCACGATTACGCAGGAGAGTTGCTCCCCGGGCACGTCAACACCCTGCCAGAAGCTGGCGGTTGCGAACAAAACGGCGTTCGGTGTGTTCTTGAAGCGCTCGAGCAGCACGGAGCGCGGCGCGGTGCCTTGCAGCATCAATGGGAAATCGACGCGCGTCCGCACCCGCTCGAACAAATCGTTCATCTGCGAGTAACTGGTGAACAGGCAGAAGGCGCGGCCCTGGCTCAATTCCAGCAGCTGAACGATTTCGTCGGCGGCTTTTCCGGCAAAACCCGCATCGCGCACATCCGGCATTCTCTGCGGAAGGTAGAGCAACGCCTGTTGCTGATAATCGAATTCCGGCGGCAAAGCGCACTCTTTCGCGTGGTCGAGTCCGAGGCGCTGGCGGATGAATTCGAATCGGCCTGCAACGGTAAGAGTCGCCGAAGTAAGGATGACTGTGTCGAACGACTCGAAAAGTTTTTCGCGCAGAATCTGGCTGATGTCGATCGGTGTGGCGGCCAGGAACACGCCCTTGTTGCGGCGTTCGAACCAGTAGACGTAATTCTTTTCGTTGGATTCGAAGAGAAAAGAAAGCTCCTGACGGATTTCAAAGCTGCGCCGGGCAATCCGCGTCAACTCTTCCGGCTTCTGCGTCAATGCGGCGAATTCCGTTTCCGTGGCTTTGCATGCGTTCAACAGCGCGTCGTACGCCTCGCGGTTCTGTTCGAGAAAGGCTTCCCGCTCCTGCCGCGTAAACGGGAAGCGGCCATCGCGCGGCGGAAAGCTGTCGAAGAACGCCCGGCTTTTCTCGCGGATGCGCTGGGTGCGGCGCAGCAGAGTAGGCGAACCCGTCTTCGTCAATCGCATGGCATGGTCGGCGTCACGCGCCAGCTCTTCAAACCGGAAATTCGAAATCTGCTGGCCAAAATAATCGCTGGCGACGTCTTCCATCTCATGCGCTTCGTCAAACACCACCGCCGAATATTCCGGCAGGATGCTGCCGAAATCGTCCTGTTTCAGCGCCAGGTCGGCAAAAAACAGGTGATGGTTCACGATGATCAGGTCGGCTTCCTTGGCGCGGTTCTGCATCTGCGTCAGGAAGCACTTCTCGAACTCCGGGCACTTCTTTCCCGTGCAGGTGTCCCGGCGCGCGTCAATGCGCGACCACAATTCCGAATCGTCCGGCAAAAAAGTCAGCTCGGCGCGGTCGCCCGTTTCCGTCAGCCTCGACCAGTCGCGGATCTGCCGGAACGCGTCTACCTCCTCCATGCCCTTCAGCATCGGCTGGTCGGCCAAAGCGTGCATCTTGGAAAGGCACAGAAAGTTGGAGCGGCCCTTCATCACGGCAACTTTCAAATTCGGGGCGAAATGCTTTTGCAGGAAGGGCACGTCTTTCTGATAAAGCTGCTCCTGGAGCGATTTCGTTGCGGTGGAGATTACCACGCGCCGTCCGCTGCAGATAGCGGGCAGCAGATACGCCAGCGTTTTCCCCGTTCCCGTGCCCGCTTCCACGACCGAGTGATGATGCTTCTGAAACGCGTCGTGGACCGCCTCCGCCATCTGCAATTGCGCGGGGCGATGCTCGTATCCGCCGATCATGCTGCGTTCCAGGAATCCGCCGGGGCCGAAGATCTGCTCCATGGTTGGGCCCGTGGAAGGCGGCTCGTCCTCATGCGCGGGAGCCACGCCTGCAGCCGAGCCGTGGGCGTCACCAACGGCGCGATTCTGCCGCACCGGCTGGCCTTCCACGTCATGCGCGCGCAACTCGTCCTCCAGCGGCACATAGACGCGCTCCTGCACCACTTCCCTGTTCTTGTTCGGAGCCTCGGAAGAGCCCGGGTTGGATTTACGCTTGACCAGAAACCCTGCCTAATCTGCGGAGCATGATCGCAAAGAACTAACGATAGCACATCCGCATCCGGCCCATCCCTTCGCGGCAGGCGTTAATTTTTGGGCAAATTGGAGTTTTCCCCGCGCCCTAAGCTATCGAGTGGGAGTACAGTGTTGTTGGGGAATTCCAGCCGCGCATAGCCGCCATGAGTGGCACCCAAATCCGTCGTGGGGTGTTTGCATGAGTTCAAGAAACTACCTGGTTTTTGCCGTGCTGGCCGCAACTCTGTCTCTATCTTCCTGCAGCGGCGTAAAGACTCCGTGTACAACTTGCGGAGGGGGCGGGGGCACGGCATCGCTCAACCTCACGCTTGCAGCTGCACCGCTTGTTCCACCACCCGGCACATCCCTCCTTTCCTTCGCCGTCACCCTCAACAGTGTTTCTTTAACCCCCGCCAGCGGCGGAAGCGCCGTCAACATTCCCCTGAACGCTACAACTTATTCGGTGGACCTCACGCGCCTGCAAAGCGACTCCTCTTTCCTCGGGCAGGTCATGTCCAACGTTCCCGCCGGCACGTACAACAAGGTCACCGTCGGAGTTACCAGCGCCGTGGTCACCTATTGCAGGGCAAGCAGCGGAACTCCTGGCTGCATTTTGGGAAGCGTAGCTCAGTTTACTGCCGGCGCCAGCGCGCCAGCCACGTCCTCCTTTTCGTTTACGCTGACGTCCGCGGAGAAGGCCGGACTCCAGGTAGTCTTCAACATTGGCAATGCGATCACCGTGAATCCAACTACGCAGGTGGTTTCCGCCTTGAATCTCGCGGCGGCCAACGTCGTGACCGCAATTCCCCTTCCGCCGCTAGCTTCGACCCTCTCCACCGGTGAATTGGATTACATTGAGGATGTGACCGGCAGGGTCACCGCCGCCACGTCAACGTCCGTAACGGTGCAAACGTCCACGCGTGGACCAATCACTTCTCTTCTGACGAGTTCCACAATCTTGTCGCCGAACTGCGTAATCACGAACGTGACCTGCTCACCGATTGTCGGACAGATTGCCAGCATAGACGCCACTATCAATGCCGACGGCACTTCCACCATGCTGGAATACGACCCGCTGTCCGTCACAAGTGTCGACGTCATCGAAGGAATTGTCACCACTGTCCCGTCGTCCCCGACACAATTCCAGATCGTTACCAACGACTTCATTCCCGCCGCCAGCGGTAGCCAGATAGGCAGCGGTCTGAGTCTCGGCGATCCCGTATTGGTTACCTTCACGGGTACGAGTCCCTTTGTGATCGACACCAAGGGTTTGTTGCCGCTCACTCTCACCTCATTCAATGGAAGCACTTCCGCGAACAGCATCTTGCCCGGCCAAACGGTGGCTTTGCGTGTAACCTCGTTCACTCCAAAATCCGGAACTAACTTTGCGGCCGCGACCGTGGATTTTGTAGTTCTTCGTTTTACGCGCGTCGCTGGTTCTGTCTCTTCGTCCTCCGCACCGACTTTCGGCCTCCTAAGCCTGCCTCCGTTCTTTGGGCAAACAACCACCAGTGTGGTTCAGTTGAGCACGACGACCACCCCAATGACCTATCTCGATGGTTACACTACGGGGAGCAACATCACGGTCGGCGACACTGTGGCTGTGCGTGCCCTCTATTTCGGTGTGGGATTCTCGCCATCGTTCCTCGCCGCAAAGGTCCGCAAGCATTAAGTTTTCACCCGCCTCCGCAAAGGCCAACGGGCCCCGGTTGTTTCGGGGCCCGTCTTTTTTGGAGTGCGGCGGCTCTGCCGCCGCTTTTGAGATCGAAGCTAAGGGACAAAAGTGAATTTGGCAGGCACCGATTACACCGCAAAAGCGGGAGCAAAGCTCCCGCACTCCAAAAGTGCTAAATCCCCCCCACCGTGGTATTCGGCGGAAGCGGGTTGCTGAGCGTCGGCATGGGCGCCGGCGGAATGTTGGGCGCAAGCCTTGGCTGCAGCCGGCGATAGAGCGCCAGCGAAATGGCTCCCATTCCCCAGATCCCGACAATAAACCCGGCCCAGCCTCCGACAAAGGGCAGGCTGGTTACCACGCGGACCGCGGCAATGCCCACAACCACGCGCAGGAAGAAGGGCCAGAACTCATCTTCGCGGCCCATGATCCACTGTCCCACGATGCCGCCGACAACCACCTCCGCGGCAAACAGCATCACCAGCCACAGCATGAAAGCAGAAATGCCCACCAGCAAGCCGACTATCGTGATGCAGGCGATGAGCGAACCGATAGCCACGCCGAAGAACACCAGCACGCCCAAGCCAAACGAAGCGCCGATCTGCCCCGCGGATTCCACCGACTCAACCGCAAATTTCGGCATCAGACTGGCCAGCACCAGGCCAAACAGAATAAACGTGCCGGTCCAGATGACGCGCCAAAGGTAATAGCCGCCGCCGCGCGCTTCGTGCCGGCGTTCCAGCATCGTAAATTCGAGCGGCGATCCCAGCTTGGCGTCGGATGCAACGTTGGGTTCCTTATGCCCCTTGAAGACGGTTTTGCCGTCGATTTCCGCACCGGAAGCAATGGAAAGCGAGTTGCCCTGTTCGCGCACGGAGCCGCCGATGAACCCGGAAATGTTGGTGCTTTCCGCGAATCCCAGGAAATCACGCCCGATTTTGCCGTCAAGCGTCAGGGTTTCGCCACCGGCCGTAAGGCTTCGGCCGATTTTCCCATTGGCGTCCAGATTAAACGTCTCGTTCCATACCATCACGTTACGCTCGACGGAACCGGTAAGAGTCACATTGTTCGCCCCGGCCCGCAGATTTCCGTCAATCACTCCGCTGACGCGCACTGCTTGCGCGAAGCAGATAAGATCACCGTTGATGTGGCCGGTTACATCCACCTGGTGGGCGAACGCATACACGTCTCCCTCCACATCGCCATCAATGCGGATGTGCTCGCCGGTAGCGAAGATGTCCCCTTTGACCACCTCACCTTTCTTAACGTTGACCGTGTCGCCCTTGCGGAATTCAGTTGCCGATGCCGGAGTAGCCACCGCCAGCAGCACGCCAAAACCCGCGAACAGGACCGCCAGCGCCGAGCCGCGCCGCAAATAGCGGCGGAATGCGAACAAGCCGAAGCCAGCCATGCACATCACGGCAAGAACCTCGAACAAGCTGAACATGGATTGCCATCCTTTCCAGAATGCGCCCTGAAACACCACCAGGTTCAGCAGATTCGTGCTGCCGAAGCCGGCTTGCTCGAACTGGCGTTCCCAGGGCTCGATGTATCCGGTGTACAGTGCGTAGACGCCCAAAATCGCCAGGCCAAAAACCACGCCCCAAATCCATTGCATGTTGCGCTTCACCTTCTCTTGAAACTCCGCCAGGCGAGCGGGCAAAGGCTCGTCCTGCTCCAGCATGGAACGCGTCAGCAAACGCGATTCGCGGTCCAGCGCGCGCAATAGAGTCAGGCAGCGCGTGCAGGTCTGCGTGTGGAGAGACACGCCCTGCGCCGCCTCGCGGTCCAGTTGCCGCTCGACATACAAAAGCAAAGTCATCTCATCGATGTGGGATCCGTTCGCAATTTTGTCTTTGTTCATGCCCGGTTCTGTCATCGAGTTCCTCCCACAGCGAGCGCGCTGTTCTCCCCCAGCGCCTGCCGCAGTTCATGCCTTGCCCGCAGGAGCACAACCCCTACAAATTGCCGGCGGACGCCCAAGCCGTCCGCAATTTCGTCATAACTCATGTCCGAGTAGTAGCGCATCACCAGCGCCATGCGGGCGCGCATACCGAGCGTGTCCAGCGCCTTGCGCACTTCCTCGCTGGTGCGTTCTTCGATCAGTTTTTCCAGTTGGTTCGGCTCCGGGCATTCCAGCGCCACGTCGTCCACATCATCCATGTCTTTATCGTGGCGAGCCTTGCGGCGGCGCAGCATGTCCCAGCAGTGATTCGCGGCGACCTTGTACAACCAGGCGGTGAAGGACCGCGTCTGGTCGTACTGGATGAGTTTGTCGCGCAACTTCATGAAAATCTCCATTGTCGCGTCTTCCGCATCTTCGCGCGTGGGCATCGCCCTCCGGCAAAAGCGGAAGATCGCCGGGGCAAATTCCCGGTACAGATCGCCCCAAGCCTGGGTATCCCCAGTCCGGGCTCGAGCGATTAACTCCGTCGGCTCCGTTTTTCCCGGTGCGCTCATTCGCCCTGGTCTCAGCGGTTCCATAAGCTAGTACGCGGCGGCCGTGGGAAAACTATCACAAGTTGCAATGCCATGTGCGGGTTAGGGGTCATGCCTAAACAGTTTCCGGGTGGTGAAAAGCCAGGGCTCCTGCAACTAAAGAATCTAAAGGACTTACAAGCACGAAGGCCCCGGGCTGGGCGACCGGGGCCTTCGCGCTGCTTCTACAAACTTGAAACCACCTAGAACGTGAACTTCGCCGCAAGCTGTAAGCTGCGCGGGCCGCCGCTGCCAAGGAAGGGGTATCCGATGCCCACGTCTCCCGTCGCAGTCAGGCGGAAGGCCCCAGCCGAAGTGCCGTTCGGATTAATCCCGTTCTGCGCCGCATCCGCAATGAAGTTCGGCAGATATGGATTCGCGAAGTTCGGATGGTTCAGGATGTTATACCCCTCAAAGCGAAGCTCCATGTTCAGCCTTTCGGTAAGTTGCGTCCGCTTGAAGAGGGAGAAGTCGAACTGACGGAAGTGTGGACCGAGGAGGGAATTGCGTCCGAGCGTCCCGAAGTGCATCGTGTTCTTACAGCCGGTGAAGTTAGTGTCGCAATTCTGTGCTGGATTGGCCGGGTTGATCGAAAGACAGTTACCAGCGGCCGTTCCAAGACCATCCAGTGTGCACGGGACAGCGAACGAAGTCAGTTGCAAAAAGTTGGTCGGATCGTTCTGGTGATAAACGAGTGGTCCGACTACGTCTGGACGAGCGAAGAATTCGCCAGTGCCGTTGTAGTCGTCCTCAAAGTTGTAGTTCAGGTGAAACGGCTGGCCGGCCTGAACTGTGACGGTGCCGCTGAAGCCCCAGCCGTTGCGAAGCAGCTTCATGCTGCTGCCGGGGCTGTCTGGAATTAAGTAAATAAAATTCCACGCAATGCGATTGCGCACGTCGAAATTGGAGTTGCCGCGATTGAAGCGGTTCGGTGCCTGGCTGTTGTCCGGCTGCGCCGCGTTGGGAACGTAATCCTCCCCGTCGCTCGAATCGTCAAGCGAGTGCGACCAATTATAATTGAAGGTGGAGGTCAATCCATGCCAGTCCTCGATATGCAAACTGGCTTGCAGGGAGTTATAGATAGAATTCCCCGAGGCTTCTTCATAGTTGTAATAAACCCCTCCACCCCCGGGTCCGAGTAAAGCGCCGGGCGTGCAGCAGCCCCCTTGGATTACGTTTCCCGCTGAGTCGGTGACAACGTGATAGTCATAGGCCTGGATTTGCGCCAGTGTAGGCTGGTTGAGGTCCCGGAATCGCAGCAGTTTGTGCCCTTGCGATCCAACGTAGCCGAGTTGGAGGGTCATCTTGCGGGTGATCTGCTGCTGCAAGTTAAGGTTGTAATTCTCCATATAGGGCGTGCGCAGATGCTGGTCCACGCCGAACCGGTCAAACATCGGGCTGCCGGTTTCGAAGGCAGAAGGGGTTGAGCCAAGCGGCAACTTGAACGCATTACCGAGCAAGATCGGGTTCGGCCCGGCGCCCGAGTACGCGGCGCCCGGATCGTAGAAGCTGTTGAAGGGCAGATGGCCCATGAACATGTCTTGCGAATAGGCGTCATAGAAGATGCCGAACCCGGCGCGAACGACGGTTTTCTGGTGACCCGTCACGTCCCAGGCCACGCTGACGCGGGGAGCGACGTTGTTGTAATCCGGTTGATAGAGCCTGCCCTGACCCACAAGGATGTCAGCGCCAGTGAGCGGATCAAAATTGGTGAAATTGCCATGCTTTTCCTGGACCAGCCCGTAGTAGTCATAGCGTAGCCCCAAATTCAGGGTCAGGCGGCTCGACCAGTGATAACTGTCTTGCAGGTAGATGGCGTGCGAATTCTCGAATGTGTTCCGGTTGGCGTTCCCGGAGTACTGAAAACCTCCGGTGGGAGTTCCAGCCAGAAAGTCAGAGAGGGCGCTGAAGTTCAGCCGGCCCTTGAAATAGGAGTCGAAATTCTGGGAAACGGTAGTCCGGCGGAATTCGTAACCGGCCTTGATGTCGTGCTTCCCGTGCTTCCAGGAAATATTGTCAATATAGTGCCAGTTGGAGTCCACGCGATTCCGGGTGTCGGTTGAACTGGCCCCGAGCTGCGGAAACGAGCCGACGCTGAAGCGAGGCAAACCGAGATCAATGCCTTTCGCGTTGTTGTTGATGCCGATGCTTGCCGGATCAAAGTGCCGGTCCTGCGCATAGAAACCTTCGGCAAAACGGTTCCAGCCGATACGCGCTTCGTTGACGGTGGTCGGAGAAATCACGGAAACGAACGAGATGCTGACCAACTGCACTCGCGTAGGCGTAAACGTATTGTAGTTGGGAAGCGCGCCGCCACCCACCAGAGCCAGCGGAAAACTCTGTTCGCTGTCACCGAGGAAGTATCGTCCGCTCAGCGTATTGGCCTGGCTGAACTGATGATCGATTTTGATAATTCCGCCGTTGACATTGTTGGAGAATGGCGTCGCGAGAATCGTATTGGAAGGCACTTGCGTCTGAGCGATAGGGTTTACAACGCTCGGATCGTGTTGGGCGGCGATGCACGAACCCGTGCCGTTTGCGGTCGGCCAGCCTTTGCCCGCGGCCAGAAGATTGGCGATGACCGGGTTAATGCCGCCCGCGGGGGTGTTATTGATGATGTCTGTCGCGGTCGGGACGCAGGAAGGAGTGGACTGCGCGCCCACTTCGCGAAGCCCCTCGTAATCGACGAAGAAGAAGGTCTTGTCCTTGATGATGGGGCCGCCGAAAGACCCGCCAAACTGATTGTTGTGGAATGGATTCTGCGGCAGCGAGGTGTTGTTGAAGTAGTTCCGGGCGTCCAGGGCATTGTTGCGGAAAAATTCGGAGGCGGAGCCATGATACTGATTGGTGTCGCTCTTGGTTACGATATTCACCACGGCGCCGGCGCTGCGCCCGTACTCGGCTTCGAAATTGGAGGCCACGTGTAATTCGGCGATCGATGCCACCGGCAGGATGGTCGCCGGCGTGCCAAACACGCCCGCTTCATTGATGGCCGGATCGTTGCGGTAGCCATCATTCATGTCCGTGCCGTCCAGAAGAAAGTTGTTGGCGCGGCCGCGGGCGCCGTTCACCGAGAAAATTCCGAAGGAACCAGGAGAGTCCGTAATCTGGTCGGGAGAGCCGGTAACCCCGGGAACAAGAAAAATCAACTTCTGGTAATCCCCGCCGTTGACTGGAAGAGTAGTGGCGAGCTTCGATTCGAGGATGCCGCCGAGCGTGTTCGAAGTCGATTCCACCATCGGCAGTTCTTCGCCCTGGACTTCCACCGTTTGCGCCAGTTGGCCGGGTTGCAGCGTAAAGTCCACGCGCCGCTCAGAGGAAACCTCGACCTTGACGCCTGTCGCCACGCCGCTCTTGAAGCCGGCTTTTTCGACGGTCACACTGTAATTGCCAATGGGCAATTCCGGTGTGGCATAGCTGCCGTCTTCCGAACTGACGACTGTGCGAACCAGGCCCGTATCCACATTCTTGATGGTCACTGTTGCACCGGGCACGGCTGCTCCCGAAGAGTCGGTGACATTGCCGAGGATCGTGCCTCGGAACGTCTGTGCGAGGGTCGACGCTCCCGCAAAAATTGTCAGCGCAAATACAACCAGCGCAAGCGTACGAATAGCGCGGAAAAAGCTGTTCATCAGCTACTCCTTGATCGATTCAGTAGTCATCTCGAAACCCCGAGCTGTTTGCAGGCGCGTTCCCCGACGAAGCGCCCAAGGACACCAAGGATTGTTGCCAATGAACATACTCAGAGAAAGCGAGAGAAGCAAGGTTTTCCAAAGAAAAAGTTTCTATTCGGACTATCCGGCAATCGGGGGAATACGACGGCAAAATTGCGTGACTGCAGTCGCAAGCTCGCTCCGGCCGGGCTCGCGGCCATTCGCTAGTTGGCTGGGGATACGGTAGATTGGAAGATTAAGGTTTCGTGGAAAGAGCGCCCTGTAGGGCACGAGCACAAACTTATGGCGGAGAAACTACCATCGCTGGTCATCGTTGGGCGGCCGAACGTCGGCAAGTCCACTCTGTTCAACAGGCTGACCGGAACGCGCAGGGCCATCGTCACCGACGAACCCGGCATCACGCGCGACCGCATGTATGGCAAAACGGAATGGAACGGACGCGTCCTGGAAGTCGTGGACACCGGCGGCATCGTGCCGGACGATAAAGCGCTGATTCCCACGGAAATTTTCCGCCAGGCGCGCGTGGCATTTGAAAACGCGGCGCTGCTGGTGCTTGTGGTGGACAGCCAGGCGGGATTGACGCCCCTCGATCAGGAGTTGGCGCGGCTGCTGCGCGGCACAGGTAAACCGTTTGTGGTCGCCGTGAACAAAATCGATTCGGCGATGCAGGAAGTGAACGCGGCGTCCTTCTACTCTCTGGGCGTGCCGGTCTTTCCGATTGCGGCGGAGCACGGCACCGGCGTGGACGACCTGCTGGACGAAGCTCTCAACCAGGTTCAGGGACACGCCGTTGCGGATCAGCCGGCCGAGAAAAAAGAAGTTGAAATCGCCATTATCGGCCGGCCGAACGTGGGGAAATCCACGCTGTTGAACCGGTTGGCTGGGGAAGAGCGCTCGATCGTCTCGCCCATTCCGGGAACCACGATGGACAACGTGGACACCGACGTGCTGCGCGACGGCCGCGTGTACCGCTTCGTGGATACGGCGGGAATCCGCCGAAAAGGCAAAACCAAGCTGGTGGCGGAGAAATTGAGTGTCGTGATGGCGCGGCGCGGTCTGGAGCGCGCCGACGTGGCACTGCTGGTAATTGACGGCGAGCACGGCGTGACCTCAGGCGATGCCACGATTGCGAATTATGCCGAAGAATCGGGCCGCTCGGTGATCATCGTCGTCAACAAGTGGGACCTCGCCGTCGAAGCCGCGCAACGCGCCGAAGATACCTCTGAAAAGAGCGCACGGGGCAAGGCAAAGCGCGCGGCAGCCGGCGTGAAGCAGCGGCCAGTAGACAAGCACAAGCTGCTCTTTGATTACGAGAAGATGGTCCAGCAGAAATTCAAATTCCTCAGTTACGCGCCAATTATTTTTCTTTCCGCGAAAACCGGCGAGCGCACGGAGAAACTTTACTCTCTGATCGATCACGTCGCCCAGTCGCGGAATCGCAAGGTTTCCACCGGCGAACTCAACCGCTGGCTGAAGGAGGACGTGGATTTGCAGCGCGCGTCAAACCCGAAGGCCCGGCCAGTTCGAATTTATTACATGACCCAGGCGAAGACCGCTCCGCCGGTCTTTTTGCTCTTCACCAACCAAAAGAAGCCCCTGCACTTCAACTTTGAACGCTTCCTGGAAAACCAGTTGCGCGCCAAGTGGGATTTCACGGGCACACCGGTCCGCTTCATTCAGCGCTTGAAAAAGCGCGAAGATCGCTCCCCGGCCGGCGGCGACGAGGAATAGCGCCTTTGGAGTGCGGGAGCTCTGCTCCCGCTTTTGTGGTTTAAGAAGTTGAGCAAAATCAAGCCCTGGCCATAAAGTTTTTGCGCCGATATTGAGTCGTCCTCTCCTCTATATCCCGCCTTCGCAGGGCCCGCCCGCCGTGGCGGACGGGCCGCGCTTCGATCCCCGGTCTTTGCCGCGTCAGCCCGCGTTCAAGTACTGTAGCTGCCTGTAAAACCTTCTGATAAACTCACACCGTTGAAGCGGGAGATCCTCTCCCCCGCGATTTTCAAGGTGAACCGAACTCCAGAATGAGCAGCGCAGCCCCAGTCGCGGTTTCCGAGGAGCAGGACGAGCGGTATTACCGCATCGGCGAAGTCAGCCGTATCACGGAAATTCGCCCCTTTGTGCTGCGGTATTGGGAAGAAGAGTTTCCGATGTTGCAGCCGGTAAAGGGCCGCCAGGGTTATCGGTTGTACCGGCAGCAGGATGTGGACCTGGTGCTGAAGATCAAGCGGCTCCTCTACGACGAGGGCTTCACCATCGCTGGCGCGCGCCGCCATTTGCGTGACCTCGAAAACGGCGGCGGCCTCGAAGCCGCGGTCGAAGAGCTTACGGCATCAACCGTAACCGAGGGCGAAGCCGTGAAGCTGAACCGCAAAATGCTGCTGGACCTGCGCGATTCCCTGCGCAGTTTCTTGACGCTTCTTGAAGGCAAGTGATACCGTGGAATTGGCAAG
>Ga0210410_10000792_pt1 | contig 31994 bp, 32 predicted proteins | sample IncBWC4MmetaG_FD_161058 | JGI IMG/M metagenome (GOLD analysis project Ga0210410, IMG submission 161058) | Forest soil microbial communities from Barre Woods Harvard Forest LTER site, Petersham, Massachusetts, United States - Inc-BW-C-4-M | ecosystem: Environmental > Terrestrial > Soil >...
TCAATTTCGGTAATGCTGGCCGCATTCTTATAAAACGGACCGCCGCCAAAGATGCCGGTGTATCCGGTTTGAGCCGATGCCGCTACCGCCGAGAAGACCATGCAGAGAACCAAGAAACTGAAAATTGCCGCGCCGTGCATGACCATGACAGAGGAGTGCCGAGAAGAGGATAAGGATTGCATTTCAGATGAGGGGTTCACAGTGATCTCCTGGGTAGGGAAGTCGGTTAGGGGTAGTGTTGTGGATGCAGGTCGTGCCACTTGTCCCACACGGCGTAAATGCTGCGACATTCGTCCCCCTCGAACGTCGTCCGAGGATTATACACGGCGCCTCCGCAAGCCGCGAGCGGCGCGGCATCTGGTGTACGAGCTTGGAGCCTGTCGGCTTTTGGCCGATATCATTACGATTGATGGGTGCCCATCTTTCGCGCCCTTCGCGAAAGGTGGGAGCCCCGGGCCTCTTAGCAGAGACCCAACTAGCTTCGTTGACAGTCGTACTCGAAGACCTTACTCTTGGCGTGTGGAAATATCTTTCACTCCAGAGCAGGAAGCCCAGCTTTCCCGCATCGCCAGTTATAACGGCACTCCCGCTGAGCAACTGGTTAAAGAAGCCGCTTTGCGTTTGGTCGAGGAGGAAGCCAGGTTCCGCGCTGGTGTCAAACGCGGTATCGAGCAGGCTGACCGAGGAGAACTGCTCGATCACGATGAAGTAAAAGCCCGGATTCAACGACTGCTGCAATCCGAATGAATATTCGATGGACGCCGGAAGCTTTCGCAAACCTGGAAAATCTCTTCTTTCACATCGCCGAGGATAGTCCCGCGGCAGCGCTCAAAACAGTCAATGCAATTTACGCGCGAATCGAAGAACTAATTGTTTTCCCCAATCGGGGACGGAAAGGTCGTGAGGAGGGTACTCGTGAATTAGTCCTATCCCCATTGTCCTACGTTGCAACGTATCGAGTGAAGGACTCCGTGGTCGAGATTCTTCATATCTACCATGGGGCGCAGGATTGGAAGTAGCAGTCATTGCGGACCTCGACAGAGTCCTCACATCGACAAGTTCACCCACGCCCGCTTCGCGTGGCTTTGCAACTCCGCCTCAAGAATTACCAACTGCCGCAATCCGTCGACGAACTGCGGATACTCCTGCGCGGCTGCGGGATCTTCGATCGAGCGATAGAAACGCCGGAAGACTTGTTTGAAGGTGTCGTCGTAGCCTTCGCTGTGGCCGCCCGGGAGGTCGGCGAAGGTGCGTGCCCCCGGTTTCAGCAGCGAAGGATCTTTAATGAAAATCTGGTTTCCGTCGTCGCGGTGGCCGGACCAGAGTTCGTCAGGACGCTCCTGCTTCCACGCTACCGAAGCCTTTGCCCCGTAGATTTCAATGCTGAGTCCGTTCTTGCGGCCCGCGGAAACCTGGCTGGCCGTCATGCTGCCGCGCGTGCGCGATCCCATGCGAAAAATTACCGCGCCGAAATCTTCGGTATCGATGGGCGTCTCGATGTAGTCTTCCGGGCCGAGCAATTTATTCGCGAAGGTTTCGACGGAGTGCTTGGGTTGCTTGCGCGTTTTGTGAAAAGTCTGGAGATCGGCGCAGAGCGCGGTCACGCGCAATCCGGTGACGTGCTCGGCCATATCGAACCAGTGCGAGCCGATGTCGGCCATGCAGCGCGACGGGCCGCCGGCCTTGGTCTCGACGCGCCAATTCCAGTCGGTGTCATAGAGCAGCCAGTCCTGCGAATAGGTGCCTTGCACCGCGAAGATTTCTCCCAGGTCTCCGGCGGCGCACATGGCGCGCATCTGCTGGACCATCGGATAGTAGCGCAGGTTGTGGCAGACGCAATTGCGCAAGCCTTTCTGCGCAGCGAGTTCGACCAACTCTGCGCCCTCGGCGGCGCCGGTGGCTAGCGGCTTTTCGCAAAGCACGTGCTTGCCCGCGGTGAGCGCATCCTTGGCCATGGAAAAATGCTGCGCGTTCGGGGTGCAGATGTGGACGGCGTCGATTGACGGATCGCGCAGGATTTCGCGATAGTCGGTCGTGATTGTGGGAACGGAGTATCCCGCGCCCAGTTTTTTCGCGGCTTCCAGGTTTCGTCCGGCAATGGCGGTGGCTTCGACGGATTCAACCCGTCGCACCGCTTCGAGATGTACGCGGCCCATGAAGCCGGTGCCGAAGATTGCAGTCTTGAGTGCTTTCATCTGATGTCCCTAATGCGGTTGTCGCTGGATCTGTTGTCGCAAACCAGAAATCTCCGCCTGCTCATTGCGTCCGCTGTTTTATGTCCACCAGGCAGCCGTCGGCTGCTCGCGAATCACAATGCTGTTCAGGAAGGTCGCGGCTTTGGTCAGGCCCTCTTCCGGCGAGAGTAGGCTGTCTTCGTGTTCAATCGAGAGCACGTGGTCGTAGCCGAACATGCGCAACGTGGAGACGAACTCTCCCCACCATTCGGGGCCGTGGCCGTAGCCGCATGTGCGGAAGATCCAGCTGCGATCACGCTCCTGCGTGTAGGGCTTGGTGTCGAGCACGCCGGTACGTGGCAGGTTGGCGGAATAAATCTGCGTGTCTTTGGCGTGAACGTGAAAAATCGCGCCTTCCAGAATGCGCACGGCGGCGATCGGATCGATATTCTGCCAGAACAAATGGCTGGGATCGAAGTTGCATCCAACATTCGGCCCTGCAATCGAGCGCAGGCGGAGCATGGTCTCGGGATTGTAAACGACGAATCCGGGATGCATTTCGATAGCAATCTTCACGCCATGGTCAGCGGCGAACTTCGCATGCTCGATCCAATAGGGCGTGACAACCTCGTTCCACTGCCAGTCAAGTACTTTCAAATAGTCGGGCGGCCATGGGCACGTCACCCAATTGGGTGCCGTCGCGTGGGTAGAGTCACCGGGGCATCCGGAGAAATCGACCATGGTGGAGATGCCGAGCTTTTCCGCCAGCAAAATCGTCCTGCGGCTCACTTCGTGATTTTGCCGGGCATAGTCTTTGTTTGGGTGCAAGGCGTTGCCGTGACAACTCAAGGCGCTGATGGTGACGCCGTTGTCGGCGAGCGTTTTCTTGAAATCGGCGAGCGCCGATGCGTCGTCGAGCATGGAGAGCTTGCAGTGGGCGTCGCCGGGATAATTTCCGGTAGCGAGTTCGACCGTATTAATTTGCAGAGCCGCGAGTTTCTTGAGTACGGCGGCCAAGGGCAGTTGCGACAACAGGGGAGTAAAGACTCCAACGCGCATGATGCTTTCCATCTCCTCGAAATCGGACGGCTCATTCTACCGCAGCTATGTTACCCTCTAGGCGTTTGAGGGAGAAAACTTTTGCGAACTCGAATCACTTCATTCTTTTTTCTCATGCTCTCGCTTCTGATTCTCGCCGGCCTCGCGCTGGCACAGGATCAGCCGGCGATGAATCCGTCGGTCCCGCCGCCTCCGCGGGAAAAGCAGACTCATTTAAAGCACGTCCTCGTGATCGCGCAGACCAAGGGATGGGAGCACGACTCCATCTCGGCCGCGATGGTCGCGATTTACAACATGGGCCACGAGAGCGGACTGTGGGATGCCACGCTGCGCACCGACGTCGGGTCGATTACAAAAAAGGCGCTGGACAAGAATGCGAAGAATCTCGACTATTACGACGCTCTGGTTTTTGTAAGCACGACCGGCGAGCTCGACCTGGACGACAGCCAGAAGAAAGACATGTTGTCGTTTATCAAAGACGACGGCAAAGGCTTTGTCGGCGTGCACGCCGCGCTGGACACGAATTACAAATGGCCGGAGTACGGCGAGATGACCGGCGGTTGGTTCGATCAGCATCCCTGGTCAACGTTCAATGCTCCCATCATTAACGAAGACCCGAACTTTCCCGCGGTTCGCCACTTTCCCAAGGCGTTTGTGAAGTACGACGAAATTTATCAGCCGAAGGAATGGTCGCGCGATAAGGTAAACGTGCTGCTGAGTCTCGACCCGACGAAGCTGAATTACGCCAACAATCCGCGCGTCCACCGAACGGATCACGATTTCGCCGTCGCCTGGGACAAAATGTATGGCAAGGGCCGTGTCTTCTACTCGACTCTCGGCCACACCGAGGAAGCGTGGAGCGATCCTGACATTCGCAAGATGTATTTTGAAGCCATCAAGTGGGCGCTGGGGATGACGGAAGGCAGCACGGTGTCGCATCCGCGGCCGTAGACTCTTCATCACCTACAGTGCGAAGTACAACACGGTGTAAAGTACGGGGGAAATATTTTGCGAATGACTTTTCCGGGGTTGTCGACGCGGCGAATGGCGGTGATCGCTGCCTGGTTACTGTTAAGCGGCGGGGCGATTAGTTGGGGGCAAACTCCACCGAAACCGAAAGCCGCTCCTGCTGGACACATCGCCCGCAAGACTTATCCGCCAGCATTGGTGAAGAGTGGCGCCGCGCTCTTCCGGCAAGATTGCTCTTTCTGCCACGGTCGCGATGCCGCCGGCGGAGAGAGTGGCCCTGACCTCACGAGGTCGAAACTCGTCACCGAAGACGTAGATGGAAACAAGATCGGCCCGGTCGTCCGCAACGGACGTCCTGACAAAGGCATGCCGCGCTTCGATCGCAGCGATGAGCAGATTGCCGGCCTGATGGCCTTCATTCATACCCAGCAGATGAATGCGATGGGGATGAATGGCGGGCGCAGAGGCGTGGACGTCGCTGATTTGCAAACCGGAAACGCCGAAGCCGGCAAGCAATATTTCAACGGCGCGGGAGGATGCGCAACTTGCCACTCGCCCACGGGAGACCTCGCCGGAGTCGCCTCGCGGTACCAGGGTCTCGAACTCGAGGAACAGATGTTGTATCCGCGTAACCCTAAGTCAAAGGTTACCGTGACGCCTGGTGCGGGCCCCGCGATGACGGGCACACTGGCGTATCTCGATGAGTTTACGGTGGCCCTTATCGACTCAACGGGATCGTATCGTTCGTGGCGAACTGGTGACGTGCAATATAAAGTCGAGGCGCCGGTGGATGCTCACGTTGATCTGTTCAGCAAGTACACCGACGGAGACGTCCACAACCTGATGGCGTATTTGCAGACGTTGCGTTAAGTCTTGAGTCTAAAGTCTTAAATCTAACGATATGAACTCATTTACTTCCGTATTCTTTCTTGCGGCCGCGATTCTCTTATCACTTGCATCCCCCGGCACGATGCCGGCTCAAGTCGCCGATGAGCAAATGCTTCTGCATCCGCCATCCGACAGCTGGCCTGTGTATCACGGCGACTACTCAGGCCGGCGACACAGTTCTCTGACCCAGATCGCGCCCCAGAACGTGAAGAATCTCGGCCTGGCATGGGCCTTTCAGACCGGTCAGCTTGCGGAGATCAAATCCTCACCCCTGCTGGTCGACGGAATTTTGTACTTCACGGTTCCCGACAACATTTGGGCCGTCGATGCCCGCTCCGGCCACCAGGTCTGGCGTTACACCTATCCACAAAATCAAGGCAAACACATCGGACATCGTGGGGTCGCGATCTATAAGGGATATCTTTTCGTGTTATCACCCGACGCGCACCTGGTGTCGCTCAACGCGAAAGATGGAACTGTGCGCTGGAACGTTTCCGTCGCGGACGAAACCAAGGGTTATTGGACCAGTATGGCTCCGCTGGTGGTGGGCGACCACGTCATTATTGGCGTCTCCGGCGATTTCGATAATTTAGGCGGATATCTTCGCGCGGTCGACGCGGAAACGGGTGCGACCCAGTGGCAGTGGAATTCGACGCCTCCGGCGGGAACTCCGAATCAAACCACCGGCGGCATGACATGGATGACCGGAACCTACGATCCCGATCTCAAACTTCTTTACTGGGGGACGGGTAATCCCACGCCCGTGCTCAAGGGCACGACGCGGCCCGGTGACGATCTTTATACATGCAGCATCGTCGCGTTGAATCCTGACACGGGCAAACTGGTGTGGGCCTTCCAGGTTTCTCCGCACGACACCCACGACTGGGATGCAGTCGAGACTCCGGTGCTGGTCGATGCCGATTTTCACGGCGAGCCCAGGAAGATGCTGATGCAGTCCTCGCGCAACGGCTACTTCTTTGTCCTCGATCGCACCAACGGGAAAAGTTTGCTGACGACATCCTACGGACCGGTGAACTGGACACTCGGAGTCGATCCGCAAGGCCGTCCGATTCCGAATCCTGAAAAAGAGCCTGCGCCCGATGGACGTCTGATCGCCCCAGACGAGGGCGGCATGACCAACTATCGCTCGCCCAGCTTCGATACGAAGAACGGATTATTTATCGTCGACGCGCATCCGAGCTGGAGTATTTATTTCGCCAAGGCCGCCGACGGCGTTTACGGATGGGCCGGCGCGGACTATACCGTCTGGAGCAAGGGCGTGATCGAGGCCATCGACTATCAGACCGGCAAGCTTCGTTGGACCCACGAGGTCGGTCCAGGTGGTTCGGGAGCGGGTGTGCTGACGACTGACTCCGGTCTTACCTTCACGGGCGACGCCATGGGCAACGTCCTTGCCCTCGATTCCGCTGACGGCAAGACGCTGTGGCACGCAGGTTCCGGCTCCCCAATGGTGAGCTCGCCGATGACCTACGAGCTGGATGGTCGGCAATATTTGGTCACCAGCAGCGGCGGAGTGATGTTCGCGTGGGCGCTGCCACAACCATAACTATCGCGCCGCAAGAAATCCTTTCGTCAGCTTGCGCGATTCGCCGTGAATCGCTCCACAATTTCCCGTGGCAGCGGACGTGACTTCAGCTTTCCGTCCTCGCCGGCTCCGACCCATACGCGCGTGACCAGGCCTTCCACTTGCAACACATCTTTTTTGTATATCCGATGCTGCATCACGAAACTGCTGCGCCGCCACTCGGCGATCGAGGTCTTTGCCATGAGTTCGTCGCCAAAAGTGGCCGAGGCCTTGTAGGTGACGCGCACCTCGACTACGGGAATGCCGACCACGCCGTGCGCCGGAAACAATGTCTGCAAAGGCAGGCCGGCGGCAGCGAAGAGCGCCGTTGCGCAGTCGTCAAACCATTTGAGATAGTTTGGAAAGAAGACGATGCCCGCAGGGTCGCACTCTCCCCATTCCACAACGATGCGGCGGTGATGCTCGAACATAAGACCACCTTTTTGTGCGCAAGCCCGCGGCGCAGAATGTCAGGATATTATCAGTTAGACAAATTCGCGCCCCGGAAAGAGTCGTTCGAGAATCCGCAATGCGCACTCAGGTAGGAATTATCGGAGCCGGTCCCGCGGGCTTGGTTTTGTCCCATCTGCTGCATCTGCATGGGATCGAGTCGGTGATTCTGGAATCGCGCGAGCGCAAATATGTGGAAGAGCGCGTTCGCGCGGGAGTGCTCGAGCAAGGCACCGTCGACCTGCTGGTGGAAATGGGCGTGGGCGAACGCCTGAAGAGAGAAGGGCTGGTCCACCATGGCGTGAATCTGCGCTTTAACCGCCGCACGCACAGGATCGATTTTGCCGACCTCACCGGCGGCAAAGGCGTAACTATCTACGCCCAGCACGAAGTCATAAGAGACTTGATCGCAGCCCGGTTGAAAACGCAAGGCCAAATTCTCTTCGGCGTCGAGAACGTCAAGATATCCGATTTTCAAGATGGCGCGATGAGTTCTCGTCCCAGAATTGGCTTCGAGTTCGAAGGAAGCCAGAGGCATTTGGAGTGTGACTTCATCGCCGGATGTGACGGCTTTCACGGCATCTGCCGGCCATCGGTTCCCGAGGGAATTCTTACGATTTACGAGCGGGTCTATCCCTTCGCGTGGCTGGGCATTCTCGCCGAAGCGCCGCCTTCCATGGAAGAACTCATTTACGCCTACAGCGAGCGCGGATTCGCGTTACTCAGCATGCGCTCACCGCAGATCAGCCGTCTCTACATTCAATGCGATCCCGAAGCAGACATTGCCAGCTGGCCCGACGAAAAAATATGGCAGGAGTTGCACGCGCGGCTGGCATCGGACGAAGGCTGGCGGTTGACCGAGGGACCCGTCATCCAGAAGGGAATCACAGGCATGCGCAGTTTTGTCGCCGAGCCGATGCAATGCGGAAAACTATTTCTGGCCGGGGACGCGGCGCACATCGTGCCGCCGACCGGCGCGAAAGGATTGAATCTTGCAGTCGCAGATGTTCGCGTGCTGGCGCGCGTTCTGGAGGCGTTTTACATCCGCGGCAGTACGCAGGAGTTGCAGCAATATTCAGCGACTTGCCTGAGGCGCGTGTGGAAAGTGCAGCGTTTTTCCTGGTGGATGACTTCCATGCTGCATCTTTTCCCCAGTGAGAATCCGTTCGACCATCACCGGCAGTTGGCTGAATTGGATTACGTCACCAGTTCGCGCGCCGGAGCGACCACGCTGGCAGAAAACTATGTAGGGCTGCCTCTTGAATAACCGCGTTATGCCGCGTCCGTTACAGTCGTAACCTTTTCGACCAGAAATATTCCGCCGTAGCCCTTCCCGACCTCCTAAACTTTGAAAGCGTAGGATTCTCTTAACTTAGCCGACGCTTTGATTCATGCCCCTCAACACCAAACGCGCAGTCAAGTTCGGCCTGACCACGATCCTTTTCCTGGCTGTCCTCGCGCTTTCACTGAACCGTGAGTTCTACACCTCATCCATGGTGTCAGCGTATCTCTCTCTTGCGCTGGCCAGCGCCGCGATCGTTCTCGGAATGATCCGGCGGGCGTGGATCGATCTGCTGTGGGCCGCGGCGGGCGCGCTTGTGCTGGCGCTGCTTGATTTTCGCGTCATGAACTTTCAGCCCATGTTCATGGCAGGATTTTCGTTTGTCGGTCTGGCCGCCCTCGTCGTGTTGGGAACTCACACCATCTGGGCTGAGGGCGAAGATCGCAAGCTGTTGCTCTATGCATTTCTGCCGGCCGTCATGTTCGTGGGCAGCGAATGGATGGCAAGCACGCTACTCGAAGTTACGGAAACCCTGCATCCCAAGACGTTCGATCTGTTCTTGTTCTCGTTTGACGCGAGTTTGCGAGTTCCCATCGGCTTCCTGGTTGGGCAGGCGTTCTGGACCTGGCCCTGGCTGCGTTTCGCCTGCCTTGTCATTTATATTGCGCTCCCTTTGCCTTTAGCTTTGGTCTACGCCGCGCACCTTCGGCACACAAGATCGAAGGCTCTTGCGGTGATGATCGCATTTCTCGCGACCGGCCCGCTGGGCGTGATGTTCTACAACATGCTCCCTGCCTGCGGCCCCGCGCACGTTTTCGGTGCGGCATTTCCGTGGCATCCGTTGACCACCGTAGACGCCATGCGGGTGCAGGTCGCGCCTATTCTGCTCAAAGGTGCGCGCAATGCCATACCATCGCTGCACATGACCTGGGTGCTGCTGGTTTGGTGGAACTCGAGGGGCCTGCCCCGCTGGGTGCGCGGAATCGCGCTGGTGTTTCTAGCGCTGACAACGTTGGCCACGCTGGGCACCGGTGAACACTACTTCATCGATCTGGTCGTGGCGTTCCCGTTCTCATTGATGGTGCAGGCCCTGTGCTCCTACACGCTTGCGTTCCGCACTGGCGAGCGCCGCACGGCCTTTCTATTCGGCACATTCGTGACGTTGATCTGGCTGGCTCTGCTCAGCTTCAGCACCGGTTTCTTCTGGATTTCTCCCGTCATCCCTTGGATGATGATTGTCGCGACCGTCGTGCCTTCGATCCTGCTGTGGCATCGGCTATTGCGAGCGGGGTCAGTTGAGCCATCCGCGCGCCCCAAGGCCGTGGCCGCAGCTGTAGGTACCGTGTAGGTGCCGTGCAAATGACGACGGATACGACTCCGGCGCGCTCCTCCCCTCAGAACTCCAACTCGCACGCGCCGCTGTCGAAATCCGAAACGCTCATCGCATCTTTACTTCTGTTCGCCGGCACGTTCGTTCTGTATTTCCCCGCTCTGAACAACACGTTCGTCAATTACGACGACCCAGCCTACGTCACGCGCAATGCTTACGTCTTAAGCGGCCTTTCGTGGAGCAATCTCAAATGGGCGTTCACCGCGACCGTCGAAGCCAACTGGCATCCGCTGACATGGATTTCGCACATGGCGGATGTGCAGGTGTTTGCCCTGCATGCGGATGGGCACCATCTTGTGAGTGTGTTGCTGCATTCCGTGAATGTCCTGCTGCTCTTTTTCGTGCTGAGGCGAGCCACTGGATATGAACTCCGCAGCGCGGTCGTGGCGGCGCTGTTCGCAATTCATCCCTTAAATGTTGAATGCGTCGCCTGGGTGGCGGAACGTAAGTCACTGCTCTCGATGATGTTCTTGCTGCTCGCGCTCGCCGCCTACGGTTGGTATGCAGGCAGGCGCAGCCTTGGGCGATACGCCGTTGTGTTATTTCTCTTCGTTCTCGGCTTGCTGGCGAAGCCGATGATTGTCACCCTGCCGTTATTGCTTTTGTTGTGGGATTACCGGCCTCTCCATCGGGATGCGCGCTCTTCAGACGAGCGAAATACTTTCCAGCTTTTAGCCGACCAGCCGTTAGCCGAGAAGGTTCCGCTTCTCGCGCTGTCGGCGGCAAGTTCCTGGATCACTCTTTACGCCCAGCGCAGCGGCGGCGCTTTAGGATCGACGATATCGTTGCCACTCAGCCAGCGTCTGGGAAACGCAACTTGGTCGTACGTCGCGTATCTCGGAAAGGGCATATGGCCCGCGGGATTGGCGGTCTTCTATCCGCACCCGGAAGGCTCTTTACCGGCGTGGAAGGTCGCGGCTGCTGCCGCATTGCTTATCGCCATCACCTGGCTTGCCTGGCGATCGCGTGCGCGCCATCCCTACCTGCTCGTCGGGTGGCTCTGGTACTTAGTCGCAATGATTCCGATGATCGGTATCGTGCAGGTCGGCCGCCAGGCCATGGCCGATCGCTACGCCTACCTGCCCTTTGTCGGACTCTTCATCATCGTGGTATGGGGTGGCGCAGAATTGCTGGAGCGACTAAGTCTGTCGTTGACCATGCAACGAACCGTCGTTGCGGCCGTGCTCCTTGGTTACGCCTCCGTCACATTTCTACAGATCAATTACTGGCGCAACAGCTACACGCTTTTTTCTCACGCCTTGCAGGTCACTCAACACAACGGCATCGCCGAGGACAATCTGGGTGAGGCCCTGATGGAAATGGACAGGCCCGATCTGGCTGAGCCCCACTTCGAAGCGGCCGCCGAATACGTGCCTGAGCTTTCGACCGCCCACTACAACCTCGGGGTTTTGCAACAACAGCGGAATCATCCGGATGGGGCGCGGCGGGAATATGAACTCGCGCTGCGCTCTGTTTCCGATGCGACTGAGGCCGCGCAGGCGCACAGCAACCTTGGATTCGTCCTCTTGGCGCTCAATGACTCGAACGCCGCGGCAGATCAATTCTCCGCGGCGCTGCGAATAAATCCCGAGAAACAGAACAGTCTTCTTGGCCGCGGTATGGCGGAATATCAAACGCGAAATCTTGCCGCCGCTGCCAACGACCTTACCCGCGCCGCGCAGATAACGCCTTCTGCGCAGGCCGAGTATTGGTTGGGACGCGTTCGCGAGGATCAAGGCGACGCGGAAGGCGCGGCACATGCCTATGGATCGGCGTTGCAGATTGCTCCAGATATGGCGGAAGCCCGACAGCGTCTCGACGCCCTTCGCGCCAACTCAAGCGCGCGTTAACCTCTGCCAAGAAACGCTTAGCTCGACATCGACTCGCTACCTTCTGGCGACCAAGCCTGCAACTTCACCAGCCAGTTCGCCGGCTCGGGAAGAATGGCGAACTTCGGCAATTCTCCGCGCACCATCGCGACTTCGTCGCAATTGTGATAGCGCGGACAAACGTGGCAATCTTTGTAGATTTTGTCGGGAAGATCCTCGCGTTGGGCAACAGAAAATCCCTGCCGCGCGAAAAATTCCGGGGCCCGCGTAAACAGGCAGATGCAATCCACTTTGTGGCGTTTCGCCTCGGCCATGAGCGCCTTCATCAGGCGTCCGCCGCCGCCCTTGCCCTGCGTGCGCGGGGCAACGGTGATCGAGCGAATCTCCGCCAGATGCGTGCCGTAAAGGTGCAGCGCGCCACAGCCGATGATGCGGCCTTCGTCCTCCAGCACCACAAAGTCGCGGACGTTTTCGCAGATCTCCGCCAGCGTTCGCGGCAGCAGTGTGCCGTCGCCGGAGTATCCCGCGATCAACTCGTGAATCTGTTCGGCGTCCGGCAGGATCGCTTTACGCGTGCGCATGAATTCCCTCCCGAAGCAATTCGATTTTCTTCCGAACCGCATGAATCGCCTGCCGAACTCGCGCTGGGGCGGTTCCGCCGTGAACATCGTGCACCGCCAGCACCGAAGCCAGTGTGAGCGCTTCGTAAAAATCCTCGCCGAAGGCAGGACTGATGGCGCGCAATTCTTCAAGCTTCAAATCCTGAAGCTCGCAGCGCTTCTCCAGGCAAAGCTGGACCGCCTTTCCGATGCGTTCGTGAGCCAGCCTCGACGGTACGCCGCGCTTCACCAGATAAGTGGCCGCGGCCCATGCGTTCATGAATCCAGTTTGCGCCGCTGCCTGCATGCGCTCTTCATTAAATTTCACTCCTCGCATCCATCCAGTTACCAGCGGCAACATTTGCAGCAGTGTGTCGGCGGCGTCAAACAAAGGCTCCTGCGTCTCCTGCAAATCTTTGTTGTAGGCGAGAGGCAGGCCTTTCATCGTGATCATGAGCGCGGCGGCGTGCCCCAGCACGCGCCCGCTTTTGCCCCGCACTAATTCCAGCAAGTCAGGATTCTTCTTCTGCGGCATGGCACTGCTGCCGGTGGAATAGGCTTCAGGCAGGTCGATGAAGCTGTACTCCCGCGACGAAAAAATAATCATCTCTTCGGCCCACCGACTCAGGTGAATCGCCAACGGAGTCAGGGAGTTAACGAACTCCAACGCGAAGTCCCGATCACTGGTGGCGTCGATACTGTTCGCGGTCGGCGCGTCGAAGCCCAAACTCTCCGCCATCAAATTGCGATCGAGCGCTAACGTTGCTCCGGCGACCGCCCCTGATCCCAGCGGACAAACATTCAGGCGCCGCCGGCAATCCGCCAACCGGTCGGCATCCCGCAGGAACATTTCCGTGTAGGCCATCAGCCAATGCGCCACCAGAACCGGCTCTGCCGGCTGCAAGTGCGTGTATGCGGGCATGGCAAAGTCGCCGGCCTCTTCGGCACGCTGCGCCAGCGTCTCGCACAGGTCGCCGAGTTCATGGCGCAGTTGATCAATTGCCGCGCGCACATAAAGCCGCAGATCGGTGGCGATCTGCTCATTGCGGCTGCGGCCGCTGTGCAGTTTGTATCCGACTTCGCCGATCAAGCCGACCAGCTGCTTCTCGACAAAATGGTGAACATCTTCCGCCTCCGCATCCTCGAGAAAAGTACCCGAAGCCGCGGCCTGTTCGCCAAGATGCTGCAAGCCCTGCAGCATGCTGATCAGTTCGTCGCCCGAAATAATCCCGGCATTCTTCAGCGCCCGCGCATGCGCCGCGCTCCCTTCGAGTTCCCAGCTAAGCAGCCGGCGATCGAAGCCAAACGATCGCTGCCAGCGCTCAAACTCAGGGTCCAGAGGCTGCCGGAACCTTCCCGACCACATCTTCATCAGCCCACCTCCACGCGCGAGCGGGCCCGCGACCGAGAAGGCAGGCCCAGGATGCGAATGAATCCGGCGGCATCTTTTTGGTCGTAGCTGTCGCCCATGGTGAACGAAGACAAATCGGTGCGGTAGAGCGAGGACTCCGACTCGCGGCTCACCACGGAAACATTCCCCTTGTAAAGCGAAAGGGTCACCGTCCCGGTCATTTCTTTTTGCGTGCTCTCGACGAAGGCGTCGAGCGCCTCGCGAAGCGGCGTGAACCACAGGCCGAAGTAAACCAGTTCGGCATACTTCAGCCCGATGTGCTGCTTGAAGTGGGCTACGTCGCGCTCCAGGCAGAGCGCTTCCAACTCGCGATGCGCCGCGATCAGCAGCGTCCCGCCCGGAGTCTCATAGCATCCCCGCGATTTAATTCCGACGAACCGGTTCTCCACCAGGTCCACGCGTCCGATGGCATTCCGCGCTCCGATCTCGTTGACCAACTCCACCAGAGACACGGGGTCCATAGCCAGGCCATTGACTGAAACCGGAATACCCTTCTCGAAGCCAATGCGCACCTGTTCCTCTTTGTCAGGAGCTTCCTGCGGCGAACGCGTGATCTGCCACGTCGCCGGCAAAGGCGCGTTGGCAGCATCCTCCAACTCGCCGCCTTCGTGGCTGATGTGCCACAGATTACGGTCGCGGCTGTGAATCTTCTCGCGGCTCGCGGCGACGGCAATGCCGTGCTGCTCGGCATAGTCGAGGCAATCTTCCCGCGACTTCAGCGTCCACTCCCGCCACGGCGCAATGATCTTCAACTCCGGAGCCAGCGCCTGATAGGTCAGCTCAAAGCGCACCTGGTCGTTGCCCTTGCCGGTGCAGCCGTGCGACACCGCGGTTGCACCCTCGCGCAGCGCGACTTCCACCTGATGCTTCGCAATCACCGGACGCGCCAGAGATGTGCCGAGTAAATATTTGTGCTCGTACACCGCCCCGGCCTTCAGCGCAGGAAACACGTAGCCGGTCAAGAATTCTTCGCGAAGGTCCTCGACGACAACCTTGCTGGCACCCGTCGTATAAGCCTTTTCGACGACCGCTTCAATGTCGTCTCCCTGCCCCACGTCGCCCACCATGGCGATGACATCGTAGGAATAGTTTTCCTTCAGCCACGGAATAATGATGGAAGTATCGAGACCACCGGAATAAGCGAGAACAACTTTTTCAGGCATGTGCGCTCCTAACGGGCAGGCGCACCGCGCCGCCCAGCAATAGATAAAGAATGGATTTTTGTACGTGCAGGCGATTTTCCGCCTGCTCAAAGATGACGGAGTCTTCCGAATCCATGACTTCGTCGGTGACTTCTTCTCCGCGATGCGCCGGAAGGCAATGGAGGAACGCGGCGTGTGGCGCAGCCGCAGCCATCAGCTTCGCATTCACCTGAAAGCCCGCGAATATTTCGGCTCGCTGCGTCGCTTCGTGCTCCTGGCCCATGCTGGCCCAGGCGTCGGTATAGATCGCATCGGCTCCGCCGACAGCGGCATGCGGATCGGTGAACAGTTCGATCCGCGCGCCGGTCTGCTTCGCCATCTTTCGCGCGTCAGCGACGATCTGCGAATTCGGTTCATACCCCTTGGGAGTCGCGATGCGAATCGACGACCCCAGGCACGCGCAGGTGAGCAGCAGCGAGTGCGCCACATTGTTGCCATCGCCCACATACGCGAGAGAAATCTTTCTGAGATCGCCGAAGCGCTCTTGCAGCGTGAAGTAGTCTGCCAGCGCCTGGCAGGGATGTTCCAGATCGCTGAGCGCATTGATAACCGGAACCGACGCGTAACGAGCCATTCCTTCGATGGTTTCCTGCGCGAATGTCCGCAGCACGATGACGTCGACCCAGCGCTCCAGGTTGTGCGCGATGTCGCTCAGCTTTTCGCGCGCATCCAGGCGGCCTTGAGTCTGATCGATAAACATTGCCGTGCCGCCCAGGCTGGACATCCCGGCTTCAAAAGTGATTCGCGTGCGCAGCGACGGCTTCTCGAAAAACATCACCATCTGCTTGCCCGCGAGCGAGCGCTGAAAAACCGATGGACGCGACTTCATCAGTTCGGCCAAATGGAGCACCGCCTCAACCCCTTGCGGGCCCAGGTCGCGCGTGGAAATTAAATCCGGGCACCAAAACGCGCCAGGAAAAGCTTCAGGCGCCGGCGTTACCGGCCAACTCCGCTGCTGTAACGTACTATTCAACTTCGACTCCTCCTCTTTAACCTGAACTGCTTTAATTTGATCTGCTTGAATCTGAACTGCCGGGCTCACTTTCGCGCGAGCCGATGCACTCTGGCTGATGCGCAGATCACCTCGGTGCCGCAGGCAAGCTCGGTTAAATAAAACTGCGGCAAAACTTCCGCTTCAGTCGCGGGCAAAATGCGGACGCGTCCCACGCCCTGCCTCAGGGCGCTCTTGCAGGCGTCGAGCTTGGGCAGCATTCCGCCGCTGATGATCGATCCCGTAACCATCTCTTCCGCTTCCTTCGTGCTGAGCCGCGCCAGAACACTGCCCGTCGCGTCTTTCACTCCCGCAACGTCGGTGAGAAAGATGAGCGCATCGGAGTGGCACGCGGCGGCGCAGGCGGCGGCCATTTCGTCGGCGTTCACGTTGTAATACTCGCCGTCCGCTCCCAGCGCGAGCGATGCCAGCACGGGAATTCCTCCCTGCCGCCAAACTGCTTCGATCCAGAAAGGATCTGCACTAACGATCTCTCCCACAAATCCCAAATCGTTTCCCCGGACTAATTTCCGGCGCGCGCGAAAGGTCATCCCATCGCCACCGCCGAAACCAATTGCGGGCATGCCTGCCGACTGAATCGCCGCCACAAGCTTTTTGTTGACCATGCCGCCGAGCACCATCAGCGCGACGTCTCGAGTGTCGGCATCGGTCACGCGCAGTCCGTCGACGAATTCGCTTTTCTTTCCGAGCTGTTTCAACACGCGAGTCAAGGCCGCGCCGCCGCCGTGCACAACGGCCACCCGATGCCCTTCCTGCGCTAGTTCGGCGATCGCCCGCGCGCACTTGTGCAGCGTGGATGTTTCTTCCAGGGCCGCGCCTCCGATTTTTACAACAACGTTCATCGCGACAACGTTCATTGCAGCCCTTCATCCTCCGCCCAGCCATACATCAGATTCAGGTTCTGCACCGCCTGTCCGGCCGCGCCCTTCAGCAGATTGTCGAGGCACGAAATTACGACCAGCCGACGTCCGTCGTCCGCCAGGCAGAATCCCAGATCGCAATAATTTGTGTGCAGCGAAAATTGCAGCTGCGGCAGCTTCGGCGTCTGAAACAGCCGTACCCAGCGCTTGCCCGCATAAAAATTCTTGAAGCACGCTTCCACTTCCAGCGGCGTCATCGGCTGCTTCAGCTGCCCGTAGATCGTCGACATGATTCCGCGTGGAATGGGCAGCAGGTGCGGCGTAAAGGTCAACTCCTGCACGGCCAGATCAAGCTGCTCGACGATTTCGCCGACATGCCGGTGATTGAAAACCGAATACGCCGACAAGTTGTCCGCTACCGAAACAAAATGCGTCTTCGACGTTGGCTCCTTGCCTGCACCCGAAACGCCCGACTTCGAGTCCGAAATAATTCCGCGCTCGCGATCAACCACTCCGGCCTTCAGCAGCGGAGCCAGCGCCAGAATTACCGAGGTCGCATAACAGCCGGGATTGGCCACCAGCGCGGCGTTCGCGATGCGGTCCGCATTCAGTTCGGGCAGCCCATATACCGCCCTGTCCGTCATCTCCGCCGCTGTAGCCGCCTCTGCATCCTCAAAGTTGTAGATCGCCCGATGATGTTCCTGCTTCAACCTCCACGCCCCACTCAGATCGATCACCCGCAGCCCCTGTGCGATTGCCTCTGGCACCAGCGCTCGCGACACTTCATGAGGCGTCGCCAGAAACAGCAATTCCGCACCTTGCCTCTTCAGCGCCTCCCACGAAAGCGGTTGCAGCGGATATCCCCCGTTTCCCGAAAGCGTGGGAAAGACATCGGCCAGGTCAGTCGCTGCCTGACCGTTGCCCTCGCTCGTTCGCCGCAGCAGAATCGGTTTTTCCACCCGCGGATGGCGCAGCAGAAGCCGCGTCAACTCCAGACCGGAGTATCCCGTCGCGCCCAGCACCGCGGTTTTGAGTTTTGCCGGCATCAGTTCAGCATTTCCTCGATGCGGCCCGACAATTTTCTCGCGTCGTCTTTATCGGGGCACACGATGAGGATAGTGTCGTCCCCCGCAATGGTGCCCACAATCTCGCTCCAGTCGGCTTCATCCAGCGCCGCCGCGACCGGCTGCGCGCTGCCCACGATGGTCTTGATGACCAGCTGATTCTGCGCGGAGCGAATCTCCAGCACGAACTCGCGCACCAGCCGCGACACCGGCGGCAGCGCCAATCCTGCGCCTTCCCCGTGCGGCAGGGAATATCCATGCGGCGTCTTGCTCAGGTTCAGTTCGCGGATGTCGCGAGACAGGGTCGCCTGCCCCACCTTGAATCCGCGCCTCCGCAGGACCCTCTGCAGGTCTTCCTGGCTGGCGAAGGAGCCGTGCTTCAGCGCGTCCAGAACCGCCCGTTGCCGCAGTGTTTTATTCATAATGCATAAATATTCATCGCAGTGAATATTTATGTTTCAATCTTACGGGCCTTGCCGGAAATGTCAATAGGGAAATTTCGGAATTAGTTACTCGACACAGTGCTACCCTTTGGATGTGCGAAAGTGTAAGTTCTGTCGAAATTCGGCGGACAGTCGAGAGCACACTATCGCCGACTGGATTCTGCAAAAAATCAATATCCAAGATGAGATTCGGCGCGTTGTGGGAAAGTCCCCGCCTGTATGGTTCCATAATGTGCAGAATCTTAAAGTCAGGAGCGTTTGCACCGCCTGCAACAACGGCTGGATGAGTAGGTTAGAGGTCGACAGTAAGCCAACCATAGAACGGCTCTTGAGTGGCAGCGGTATCTTTCGCCTGCATGCAGCCCAGCAATCCATTGTCGCTCGTTGGGCTGTAAAAACCGCCATGGTATTCGAGACAACCGCGCCGCCACCACCCAAGAGCAAAAGTCATTTCTACACTCAAGACGAGTGTGAGCAATTGCGGATTAACTCAGCGATCCCACCGCGCACTAATGTTTGGCTTGGGCAATTTTCGGGTGTTGGACTCTGGGCGAGCGGTACGCACATCTGGCACAACGCGAAAACAATCTACGAAACTGCTAGACATGGGCAAGTCGTTACGATTGTCCTCGACCACTTGGCCATTCAGGTTCTCACCGTTCACGCTCTCGCCGAAAATAGCGCTGTGGCCCCTAGTGTCCCAGTGCACGAGGCTCCATGTGACTGGAGAGAATTGACCGTTCCGGTATGGCCTGTTGCCGGAAGCATTTCGTGGCCGCCTTTTAGAAGTTTTTCCTCAGGCGGGCCTTTTTCCATTGGACATCTTGTTACAAGATTTAAGACGGGAACTGAAGTCTGAAACGACTCTTTGCATTTGGGCACATCTTTCGGTAACGGCGGCGGATGAGGCACGGGGCCTTCGCGGGAAAACGGGCTCGCCGTTTGTCCGGCACTGATCCCGACCTCTTGATAGACTACTCCGCGGTCTAACAACGCGCTCCAACAACACAGCCCGATTCCCCATCTCCGGAGTTTTCTAAATGAATGCCAAGCCCACGCTGTTGGCGGAATTGATCGCCGAATTTCTCGGAACTTTCGTTTTGATTCTGTTGGGCATCGGCGTGGTCGCGATGGTCGTGCTGTTTCCTTCGCAGAATCCCGGCGAAACCATTCACGGCGGATACACCAACATCACTCTGGGCTGGGGACTGGCCGTCACCATGGGAGTTTACATCGCCGGAAAAATTTCCGGCGCTCACTTGAATCCCGCCGTCACTCTCGCGCTGGCCGTTTTCCGCGGATTTTCCTGGCGCAAAGTGCTGCCTTACTGCATCGTTCAAACCGCCGGTGCCGTCACCGCGGCTGCACTCGTGTTTCTAAATTATCGCCCCGCCTTCCAGCAATTCGATCCCGGCCTTGAACACTCGGCGGGCGTCTTCACTACGTTTCCGGCCTTCCCAGCAGTGATGCAAGCGGGCTTTCTCGACCAAGTCATCGGCACCGGCCTGCTCGTGTTGCTCATCTTTGCCATTACCGATGAGCTCAACGTTCCCCCCGGATCGAACCTCGCGCCCGCACTTATCGGACTGGTAGTCGTCGCCATTGGCATGAGTTTCGGCGGCATGCACGGATACGCCATCAATCCCGCGCGCGACTTCGGCCCGCGCCTGTTCACCGCTCTCGCCGGATTCCGCAACAACGGCCTCACCGATGGCGCCCGCATCTGGTGGGTTCCTGTGCTCGCGCCTTTGGTCGGTGGACTCGTCGGCGCCGCGCTATACGATTTCGGCATCCGCAGATTTTTGCGCGCTCTGTCCAACTCGCAGGAGGCTCGGTGAAATATATTCTCGCTCTCGATCAAGGCACGACCAGTTCGCGCGCTCTTTTGTTCGATCGTCAGGGCGCCGCATGCGCCGTCGCGCAACGCGAGTTTAAGCAGATCTTTCCCCAACCCGGCTGGGTCGAGCACGACGCGGAAGAAATTGCCGCATCGCAGATCGCCGTCGCCCTTGAAGCGCTGGAGAGGGCTGGGGCAAAGCCCGAAGAGGTTGCCGCCATCGGGATCACCAATCAGCGCGAAACGGCTATCGTCTGGGATCGCGAATCGGGCAAGCCGGTTCACCATGCCATCGTCTGGCAGGATCGCCGCACCGCCGACTTCTGCGCGCGCCTCCGCTCGGAAGGTCACAGCGCGCTCATCCAACAGCGCACCGGACTGCTCATCGATTCCTATTTTTCGGCCAGCAAGATTTCCTGGATTCTCGACAATGTTGGCGGAGCGCGCGGCCTCGCTCAGCAAGGCAGGCTCGCATTCGGCACGGTCGACAGCTGGCTGCTCTGGAAGTTGACCGGCGGCAGGATTCACGCCACCGATGCCAGCAACGCTTCCCGCACCATGCTATTCAACATTCATACCGGCTCGTGGGATCAAGAGTTGCTCGACCTGTTTCAAATCCCTGCCTCGATGATGCCGCAAGTGCGCTCCTCCAGCGAAGTCTACGGGCGTGTGACCGCCACGCCCGGATTGGAGAATATTGCCATCGCCGGAATCGCAGGCGATCAGCAATCCGCTCTCTTCGGCCAACGCTGCACCCGCCCCGGCCTCGCCAAGAATACTTACGGCACCGGATGTTTTCTTCTGCAAAACACCGGCACGCGCGCCGTGCCGTCGTCCAATCGGCTCGTGACCACAGTGGCGTGGAAGATCGGCGACACCACGGAATACGCTCTCGAAGGCAGCGTCTTCGTGGGCGGAGCGGTGGTGCAATGGCTGCGCGACGGCCTCGGCGTGATTCGCAAATCGGAAGAAGTCGAGCCGCTGGCCGCGTCGGTGGCAGACAACGGCGGAGTCTATTTCGTCCCCGCATTCGTCGGTCTCGGCGCTCCGCACTGGGATGCCTACGCGCGCGGCTCCATCTTCGGCCTGACTCGCGGCACTACCGCCGGCCACCTGGCACGGGCCGCGCTCGAGAGCATCGCTTATCAAGTCGCCGACTTGCTCGACGCCATGCGCGGCGACGCCGGCGGATCGGTCGATGAACTGCGCGTCGATGGAGGTGCCGCCGCGAACGATGCCCTCATGCAGTTTCAGTGCGACATTCTCGGCATCCCGGTCGTTCGTCCCGCCATGGCGGAAACTACCGCGTTCGGAGCCGCGCGACTGGCCGGCCTTGCCGTCGATTTCTGGAAACCGGATTCTCAAACTAGCCTCGGTAACGTCGCGAACAACGACCGTCGTTTCACCCCGCAAATGCTGGCCACGCAGCGCGCTACTCTGCGTGGCCGCTGGAACGAAGCCGTCGCGCGATCCAAAGGCTGGCAGCAAGGTGTGGATGGCTAACCGCCGTGTTGTGTGTCTATCTCAGCGTCAGCCGGTTTTAGCCGCGAAAGCGGCGTAAGAATGCAGCCCACGGCGCCGTGGGTAGTGTGGAAAAACGAACGAGCCCCAGCGGGGAGAAAGAATAGTTCTCGCCTTGCCCGTTACAGACCTTTCTTCGAATCTGCACTACCTCTAAGCTTCAGCGATGCTCGCCGCCTGCGCATGAATATGCCAAACTAATTGAGTGCCCACTTCACTCCGCTGTAGCGCGCTGCTTTTCGACATGGACGGCGTTCTCATCGACTCCACTCCGGCTGTGGACCGCGTGTGGCGCAAATGGGCCCTCGAACACGGATTCGATCCCCGAGAAGTCGTTGCCCGCGCCCATGGACGCCCCAGCCTCGCTACCGTTCGCGAATACCTGCCCAACGCCAATCACGAGGAGGAGAATCGCGAGGTCGAGCGCCGCGAGATTGCCGACCTCGCCGGCGTCGTCCCACTTCCCGGAGTTCTCGATCTGCTCGCCACCCTCCCTTCCGATCGCTGGACCATCGTTACCTCCTGCACTCGCCGCTTGGCGGAAGTCCGCTTGAACGCCGCCGGGCTTCCGCTGCCGAAAAAGGTAATCACTTCCAACGACATCGTTCACGGCAAGCCTCATCCTGATCCCTATCTGAAGGGCGCGGCGATTCTCGGATTCGCCGGCAATAGCTGCGTTGTGATCGAAGACGCTCCCGCCGGGATTCGATCCGGAAAAGCCGCCGGCTCCCGCGTAATCGCCTTTCGCACCACCGCAACCGACGAAAAGTTGCGCGCAGCGGGCGCAGACTGGATCGTCAACAACTGCACCAACATCCACCTGCGCAGCGCCCAAGATGAAGATAAAGACAAAGATGAAGATGAACTAGATCTAATTCTCGATGTTGAGTAGTGCGCCCGGCAATCAATTCCCACCGCGAAATCGTTGCCTACTCATTTGGACGCCAGAAGTGCCGAGCCCCAGCCGCCGCCGATCATGACTGTGTGCTTCAGAGGCGCGCATCGCACACGAAAAGACGTACCTTTCATCGCCTATCGCAGCCGATTCGTAGCCAATCTAGCCCCAAAATCCGCGAACCGCGACGTGCCGGCATCTCCCCTGTTCCCTATCTTTCTAAAGTTTCCACCCCGAGTGCCGATCAGGTCTTCATATTGCAAGGGTTCTGAGGAACGCTTTCGTTCCAACAGATCGTCAGTTCTTAGGAGAGACTTATGTCAACCTCAGCGGTTTCCAGCAACGTAGGCAACTTTCAAAATCCGGGATACTACCACCAGCGTAGTCTCGACCTTAAGCAGCTTAACCAGGACCTGAAAACAGGCAACCTGTCGGCTGCCAAGCAAGACTTCGCTAACATTCAAACTCTGGCTCAAAGCGGACCCGCAGGCAGTGGGAATGCATTCGCAGTGAGCCTGCGCCAGTCGGAATTCAACAGCATCGGGGCGGCCCTTACGTCGGGGGACACTGCCAGTGCCCAGCAGGCGTTAACTTCGTTGCAAAATACGTTTCAACACGGCGGCGCGGGCGGCAGTCCGACGCCGACCAGCCCAGGCTCGGCTTCCCCTTCCTCCAGCACCGGAGTAAGTGTCATAGCCTGACTCCGTCATCCCCCTGCCGGTGCGGTCGAGCGGTTCCTCCATCCCGCTCACTGCACCGGCGCATTTAGCGCCGCCACCAGCTCCACGAACGATGTCGCCTTCAACATATTGTCGATGGCCTCTCTTCGGCTGAACAGTTCGCTGGCATCGCCGAGCAGGTCGTGTTGCGACCGGTTGTCGCCGGTCAGGATCATCACAATCAATTTTGCCGGCTTTCCGTCGCGCGCGTCGAAATCGATCCCTCGCTCCGATCTCCCTACGATCACCAACGGCCTGGTCAGTCCGTTCACCCGCGCATAAGGAACTGCTAGTTCGTTTTCCCATCCGCTGGCCAGCACTTTCTCGCGCTCTGAAACCAGGCGCAAAAATCTCTCGGGAGCGTTACTTGCGGCCTCGGCTGCCGCTTCGCACATCTCGCGCAGAACGTCCATCCGAGTCTCGCCTCGCAAACGCGGAAGGAATAACCTTCCGCTCACTACGTCCTTCAACGTGAGCGACCGTCGCCGCTGCGTCAGAAAGTGAATCGCAGGCGCCGACACCAACGACGTGAACAACGCCATGATCACCAGCGCCACGAACATGTGCTCGCGGATCAATCCCGCCTGCAAGGCCAGCAGCCCCAGAATCATTTCCATGGCCCCGCGCGCATTCATCGCCAGCCCTACCGAGAGCGCCGCGTTGCGATCCATGCCGCCCAATCGCGCTCCCCATCCCGCGCCCAGCAACTTTCCTACGCAGGCCACGGCAATCACGGTGAGAGTCAGGCCAAGATGAAAATTCGTCACGAAATTGGTTCGCAGTCCAATGCTGGCAAAGAAAAACGGTGCGAACACATTCGTCACAATTTCGTGAATGTGATTCGAGGTCCGCTTGCGCAAATGTCCCGACTCGCCCACCGCAATGCCGGTGATGAACGCTCCGAATACGGCATGAATTCCGGCAAACTCCGTGAAGGCAGCCCCCGCCATGGTCAAGGTGAAGATGAAGGCCAGCACTCCGCCCGGCCAGGTCGTGTGCGCCTGCAGAAAGGGCAGAATCTTGTCGATCAGCCACCGCCCCGCCGTCAGCATCAGTCCGACAAACAGCAGCACCAGGATCACCGTGTGCTTCACTCCATCCGAAACGCTTCCTCCCGTCGGCGGATGCATCATCCCCAACACGAACGAAAACAAAATCCATCCCACCAGATCGTCGAACATGGCCGACGAAATAATCACCGTCCCCATCTCGGTGCGGAGCAGGTTCAAATCCATCAGAATCTTTGCAATCACGGGCAGCGCCGAAATCGACAGCGCCGTGCCTACGAACAAGGCAAAGATGAGGGTGTCGGCGCCGGCCTCCGCGCCCATGTAGGTGGGAAATAAACTCGCGGCCCCAAAGCCTGCAAGAAACGGAAACGCGACCCCGAACAAGCTCACCAGCAACGCCGCCCGGCCTTGCCGGAAGATGCTGCGCAGATCGATTTCCAATCCCGCCGTCAGCAGGAAAAGCACCACCCCCAGGGTCGTAACCGTCTCCAGCACAATCGGCATTGAGCCGGTTCTGGGGAATAGCGTGTCGTAAAGTTGTGGACGGAAATGGCCCAGCACCGTCGGTCCCAGCAGAATGCCGACCGAAATCTCCCCCAGAATCGGAGGCTGGCCGATCTTGTGCATCAACTCGGCGGCCACCTTCGCACAGCCCAGCAAAACCGCCAGCGACATGAACATCGTCATTACGTCGTGCGCCGTCAGGTGGGGCATGGGAGCTTCATTTCTACCACACGGTTATTAGCAGAATGTTAGTCAGCGTCCTGCCCATTTTTGGGCGCATTCAGGTCCTCGCCCTCGGCTACGGGAAATACCGTAGGGGCATCTGCCTGATAAACCCGACTGTTTTTTCCCCCTCGCCGGTGCTATCAATCGACTATGCCTGCGCGCGTTGCTTTCTGCCCGACGCGCCGTAGGCTTAAGTCAGGACGCATCACTCGCGATCCTGCGCCGCTTCGTCCGCTGTTTTGTGCAGGTATGTGTGTACGTGCGGTAGTGGTGCAGCTTGCTTGTCATCCTGAGCAAGCGTTCTTTGCGCCGCGAAGGATCTGGGCGAGCCGCGCGAAGTGTCGCGTTCTTCGCGACACAATAATCGCGCGTTTGGCTCGCTTCCTTGCCAAACTGCACCACTACCTGCGTGCCAGGAAGGAGTGCTGCATATGAAGCGATGGACGCTGCCAATTTCTCTTCTCCTGTTCGCCGGACTCGCACTCGCGCAACAATCGTCTCCTGCTAGGCCCAATTCCAGTTCGTATGATTCTGGTTCGCGTAATCCCGCTGCAGGCGATTCCTCCCCCGCAACTGACGGCGCTTTAGGAACTCAACTCATCGCGTGGACCGTGATGCAAGAGCCGCGTCCCGTGAACCAGCCGCCGCAGCCCCTTCCCCCTCCGGAATCGCGATCCGGCCAAAGCCAGGAGTCGCAACCGTCACAGACTCAGGACCAGAGCCGAACGCCGAACCAGCAACAGCCCGAGCCCGACACCACTCAGACCGCGCTGAGCCTGACCGGAACCGTTATGAAGGCCGCCGGAAAATTCGTCTTGCAAACTGCCGACAGCACCGCTTACATTCTTGACGATCAGGAGAAAGCCAGGTCGTATGAGGGCAAGCGGGTGAAAGTCACCGGCACCCTGGATCGTCCAACCGGAATTCTGCGCATCAGCAGCATCGAGCTGCTCTCGTAAAATCTCCGGATTCTGCTTTCGCTCGGCGGGGGACGAACCCGAGACTTGGGCCGTCAGAAAGGGAACGCGAAGCCATGAAACGCAGCCTGCTGGCATTGTTCGTAATTGTGCTCGCATTCGGCGTCTGCGCCGTCTCTCAGGATGCTCAACGCGGCCAGCCCACCGCCCGATCTCAGGAACGCATCACCAAAGAGGTTCGCCACGAACTTCTCATGCTGCCGTACTTCGGAGTCTTCGACAACATCGCTTTCCGAGTGGACGGCTACAACGTGACCCTGCTCGGTCAAGTGGTCCGGCCTTCCCTGAAATCCGACGCCGAAAATTCCATCAAACATATTGAAGGCGTGGAACACGTCGACAATCAGATTGAGGTTCTTCCGGCTTCTATTATGGACGACGGTCTGCGTCGCCGGCTCTACCGTGAGATCTACGGCTTTCCCGCGCTCGAAAAATACGCGCTCGGAGTGCAGAAGCCCATCCGCATTATCGTTAAGGGCGGTCATGTCACTCTCGAAGGCGTAATCGACAGCGAAGAAGACAAGAACCTGGCCGGCATTCGCGCCAACTCCGTCCCCGGCATCTTCTCGGTGACCAACAATCTACAAGTCGTAAAACCATAATCGCGTGTCAGGAAAGATAGACATTAAAGACGCTCTGTCATCCCGACCACAGGGAGCGAACGCGAGCGCAGTAGCGGGACCTGCTGTTTCTCTACGCCAAAGAAAATCGTTTTTTTGGCCTCTCCCCGCTCACTTTCCTGCGTATAATTCTCGGGGAATCAACTCCCGCGTTGGAGGAGCCTCATGACTGCAATGAATCGCCGCACTTTTCTGGGCACCGCAAGCACCGTCACCGCCGCCACCTTCCTTACCAAACGATTCGCTTTCGCCGCCGGTCACGGAGTTGACAACGTCGGCGTGCAGCTCTACACCGTGCGCGACGCCATTGCCAAAGACTTCGACGGCTCCCTCGCCAAAGTCGCCGCCGTCGGCTACAAAAACGTCGAACTGGCCGGCTTCGCCTTCGATGGCGGAGTCGTCACCTACTTCGGCAAGTCGCCCAAAGACATGCGAGCCGCGCTCGACAGCCACGGCTTGGTCGCGCCTTCGACCCACGTCAACTACACCAGCCTCGCGCCCGAGAATTTCCCCAAAGTGCTCGAAGCCAGCAAGACGCTCGGCCATAAGTACATCGTGAATCCGTGGGTAGAAGAAGAAATCCGCAACTCGCCCGATGGCTGGCAGCACGTCACCGAAACTTTCAACCGTGTAGGCGCGGCCTGCAAGAAAGCCGGAGTCCAGTTCGCCTATCACAATCACTGGTTCGAATTTCTCCCCGTCAACGGCAAGCTGCCCTACGACATTCTTCTTACCGGATGCGATCCGAAGCTGGTGAAAATGGAATTGGACCTGTGCTGGATCACCGCCGCCGGCGCCGATCCGGTTACCTATTTCGACCGCTATCCCGGACGCTTCCCGCTGGTCCACGTAAAAGATCTGAAGAAAATTCCGCAGGTCACTACCGGCGGCGCGCAGAATTTCGGTGACACCGTCGACCTGACCGAAGTGGGCAGCGGCATCATCGACTGGAAGCGTCTGTTCTCGCACGGCGGCAAAGCCGGCATCAAGTACTACATCGTCGAGCACGATCATCCGGTCGCGCCCTTCGACAGCATCAAAACCAGCTTCGAGTACATGGAAAAGACCAGCTCCGAACGCGTGAGCTAAGACGATCCGGCCGGGTCTTATTGCTGAGCCCTGGCCCGAGTTGTAGAGGCTGGCCCATGAAAGCGTGCGTATGAAGGCCAGTTCTATGAAGGCCCGGTGCATATGAAGGCCCGGTTCGTATCAGGGTACGGCTTCAGCCGTGCCACAGCCGTCCAACACTAACGCGCCTTCAGGCGCCGGGAGGTCCATGCAAGTCGCGCGTTCGCCTAAAGTCTATGACGTTTGCATCATCGGCTCCGGCGCTTCCGGCGGCACCGCCGCCAAGGTGCTCACCGAAGGCGGCCTGAGCGTCGCGCTGCTCGAAGCTGGTCCTCCTATCGTTCCCGAACGCGATTACAAAGAGCACGTCTGGCCTTACGAACTGCCGCATCGCGGCGGCGGCGTCGGAGCCAAAAAGCGTCAGGGCGTCGGCGACGAGTTCATGGCTCCCAACGGCGCATGGGAGATTGAAGGCGAGCCTTACACCACGGCGCCCGGCTCCACGTTCCGCTGGTTCCGCTCCCGCATCGTCGGCGGTCGCACCAATCACTGGGGACGCATCGCCCTCCGCTTCGCCCCCGTGGATTTCAAAGTTCGCTCCCACGACGGCATGGGCGACGACTGGCCGCTCAGTTACGACGATGTCGCGCCTTACTACGACAAAGTCGAGTCCTATATCGGAGTCTTCGGGAGCAAAGAAAATATTCCCAGCGCTCCCGACGGAATTTTCCTGCCGCCGCCGAAAATGCGCTGCACCGAAACCATCATCAAGAAGGCCTGCGACAAGCTCAGCATCCTATGCGTGCCCTCTCGCCTCGCGATTTTGACGCAACCGCACAACGGCCGCGCCGCCTGCCACTATTGCGCGCAATGCGGACGCGGCTGCGTCACCGCCTCCAACTTCAGTTCCAGCCAGGTCATGATTCCGCCCGCCCAGGACACTGGACGCCTCACCATGATCACCGGCGCCATGGCCCGCGAGTTGATCGTCGGCAAAGACGGCAAAGTTTCCGCCGTCTCTTACATCGACAAAACCACCCGCAGTGAAAAACGAGTTCATGCCCGCGCCTTCATCGTGGCCGGCAGCACGTGCGAGTCTACGCGCCTGCTGCTGAACTCCAAGTCGACGCTCTTTCCCGATGGCCTGGCGAATTCCTCCGGAGTTGTCGGCAAGAATTTAATGGACACCGTCGGCAGCGACGGCGGCGGATATTTCCCCAACCTCGAAAAAATGCCGCCGCACAACCACGACGGCGTCGGCGGCATGCACATGTATCTGCCCTGGTGGAAGTTCGACCGCAAAAATGATTTTCTGCGCGGCTATCACACCGAATTCGGCGGCGGACGCGGCATGCCCGGCGTCGGCGACTGGGACGACCTCTGCGATCACGTCGAAGGTTACGGCTCGTCGCTCAAACAGATGGCCAAAAAAACCTACGGGACCTACATCGGCTTCGCCGGACGCGGCGAGATGATCCCCAACGAAAATTGTTATTGCGAAATCGATCCGACGGTCGTCGATCAGTGGGGCATCCCGGTTTTGCGTTTTCACTGGAAGTGGAGCGACAACGAAATCAAAATGGCGCGCGATATGCAGCAGACCTATCGCGAAATCGTCGAAGCCGCGGGAGGCACTTACATGACCAATACCTCTCCCGACGGCCAGCATCCTTACGGCCTCGCCGATGGCGGCGTCATCATCCACGAAGTCGGAACCGTTCGCATGGGCGAACGCCCCGCCACTTCGGCGCTGAATCAATATTGCCAGGCGCACGACGTGAAGAATCTTTTCGTCACCGACGCCGCTTGCTTCGTCACCAATGCCGACAAAAATCCCACGCTCACCATCATGGCCCTGACCTGGCGCGCCTCCGATTATCTGATGGACCAGGCCAAGAAAGGGAACTTGTAACCGGATAACCCGATGACCATGTCCCGCCGTGACATTCTGAAATCCCTCACCATAACCGCCATCACCGGATCGGTGCTGCGCGTGATTCCCATCGAAGCCGCCGAATTCGCTCATCACATGGTCGCCAGCGAAAAAGCGGCGGCGAAAGCCGGAGCGTACGCGCCCAAGTTTTTTCTCGGTCACGATTACAAGACTCTGCAGAGTCTGTGCCAGACCATCATTCCCGCCGACGACCAGGCCGGAGGCGCGATCGAAGCCGGCGCTCCCGAATTCATCGACTTGATCACCAGCGAAAATAAAGACTACCAACTGTCGCTCGGCGGCGGCCTGATGTGGCTCGACGTAACCTGCACCGATCGCTATGGCAGCCGTTATCTGGAATGCACCGCCGACCAGCAGAAAGAAATTCTTGACCAGATTGCTTACAGCAAGAATGCCAAGACCGATCCCAGCCTGGGCGCTGGCGTAGAATTCTTTGCGCTCTTACGCAAATTTACCGCCGACGCGTACTTCACCAGCGAAATCGGCATCAAGTACCTCGGCTACGTCGGCAACACCTTCCTGAAAGAATTCCCCGGCTGCCCCCCCGTCCCGGAAGCCTAAAGTTCTCCGTCATCCTGAGCGAAGTGAGTGTTGCGCGAAGCGCAGCAACCATGCAGTCGAAGGACCCCATACCCGCCTGCACTCCCACAAGCCTCGCAAGGAGTTCGCACGAAGCCGCTGCCAAATCCTTTTGACATAACTCCATAATCATATATAATAAACTACAGATTCGGAGTAACCATGAATGCTCTCGCGGTCGTCCCGGACATAGGTCTCGATCTCAGAAAGCTCCCCGATTTAGCCGATCCCGGCACGCGCATACGCGTCAGCCCGCCGGCGATCAAAGCATTTTTCGCCATCCTCGAGAAGTGGGAGTTGCGCAACGAAGATGCGATGGCCTTGCTCGGGGGCACCTCCAGCGGCCGCTTTTACGAACTCAAGAAAACTCGCGAAGGCCTGCTTTCCCAGGATGAACTGACCCGCATCTCGCTGCTGATCGGGATCTTCAAGGCGCTCAATATTCTTTTCAATCAGCGCCTGGCGAACCAGTGGGCCTCGCGCCCCAATAGCAACGCCATGTTCAATAACGCTCCCCCGCTCCAGTTGCTGGCGCGTGGCGGAGTGCCTGGTATGCTGAGCGTCCGCCGCCTTCTCGACAGCCGCCGCGGCGGAAGATAAGGCATGGCATTATCGCTTTAGAGCTTGCGTAAGATTGTGTGGCGCGGGCGCCCTCGCCCCCGTCTTCTGGACGCTGACTGTGCTCACACAAACGCCTGCGCAACCGTGGAAGAGCGGCGCTTCAGCGCCGCGTAAGCGTTTCCTAAAATAATCGGGGCTTTAGCCCCCGCGACCCAATCATCGCAACCCGAAACAATCGTGAAAACTCTCGCCACCAGCCCGATCGACCAGCGCAATACGCATCGCCTCATCCCCGCGCAGTTTGCCGATGGCGGCGCCTCCGTACTCGCCCGCCTCGCCGACGATCAGAAAACGCTCAACGCAATCTTTGAGCTCGACAACGCCACCAACGATCGCCTGCTCGCCGAATCGAATCTCTCCCCCGGCATCGACGCCCGCGAACTGGTCTTCGGCATCCCCTCGTATCGCATCATCAACGCCGTCTTCTGCCATCCCGCCCCCGCCGGATCGCGCTTCAATTCTCCCGACCGTGGCGCGTGGTACGCCGGTTTCGAATTGAAGACTTCGCAGGCCGAAATCATTCACCACAAACAACTCTGGCTGCAGGAGACCGCGTGGGACGAAGAAGAGATCGCCGACTACCTCGACTATCGCGCCGACTTCCGTGCCGACTTTCACGATCTTCGCAGCCCCCGGCGCGAGTACGCAGAATTTCTCGCGCCGAACAGCTACGTTCGATCGCAAGTGCTGGCCGCCGACTTGCTAGAACACGGATCCTCCGGAATCGTTTACCCCAGCGTTCGCCGCCCCGGAGGCACCTGCATCGCCTGCTTCCGCCCCGTGCTGGTTACCAACGTCCGCAAGGGTGACACTTATACCTTCACCTTCCCCGATTCGCGCAGCCTTCCTACGATTCGTCGCGTGTAGAATTGCGGAACTCCGGATTCGGAGGATGCGTACCTAGCACGATATGCTACCCGAGCAGAAGCCTGCCCCGCGAATCCATCCCGATACGATCGTCCTCCTTCTGATCGCGCTGGCCTTCATCGCGCTGCACCTGGCGACCAGCGCCCCCTACGGATTTCATCGCGACGAACTCACCACCCTCGACGACGCCCGCCATCTCGACTGGGGATTCATCCCCTATCCTCCGCTCACCCCCGCCTTCGGGCGCCTCTCGCTATGGCTCTTCGGCATCTCTACGCTCGGAGCTCGCGTATTCCCCATTCTCGCGCTGGCCGCCGCGGCCGTACTATCCGGCTTCATGGCCCGTGAACTCGGGGGCTCGCGCAAGGCGCAAATTCTGG
>Ga0210410_10000793_pt1 | contig 31949 bp, 32 predicted proteins | sample IncBWC4MmetaG_FD_161058 | JGI IMG/M metagenome (GOLD analysis project Ga0210410, IMG submission 161058) | Forest soil microbial communities from Barre Woods Harvard Forest LTER site, Petersham, Massachusetts, United States - Inc-BW-C-4-M | ecosystem: Environmental > Terrestrial > Soil >...
CGCGCTGCTGTTCGTCTGGGCGGCGGCGTCGATTCGCGCCGATATCAAGCGGGCGGCGTGAACGGTCAGGTGAGCCGCCCGGTGTGCTTCTCGAGCTGGGGTCATTTTCTTGTCTCCCTGTGCGCCTTGTGGCGCCTGGAAAGCGTTTTCGGCTGAACCGCCGCCTTACGCAAAACAGCCAAGAAACCCATTGGGAATACCGACGAAACCATTTTGGGGAACCCACGAAACCACCCTGAAACAAATCGGGAATAGGTCTGTAGCCAATAAAGCGGCGGCAAAGTTCGCCCGGAGGCTCACATGAACCACTCAATTCACTCATTGGACCGCAGTACCCACCTGAAGATCGTGGTTGTCGCGCTGGTGGCTGGTATCGTGGTGGCAGGGTTGGGGATCTCGGCCCGCAGCAGCGCCGATTACGCCCAGACCGCGCATGTCGTTAAGGCCGGCAAGCTGGTCACGGTAACCAGTTCGGACGCCATGGTCGTCCGTTAAGCCAAGTTGCAGCTTCGGAATAGGATGCGGCCGCCTCCGGGCGGCCTTTTGCTTTTGAGACTGCTTAAGTGCTTGAAATGATGGCGCGAGAGACGGGACTCGAACCCGCGGCCTCCGCCGTGACAGGGCGGCGCTCTAACCAACTGAGCTACTCCCGCGGATGTCGAAATCTTCGGACCGATCCGCACAGGAGTGAGGGCTTAAAGGGGTGCCTCCTTTTAGTCAAGGTTGTTGCGAATCCCCTTGCAAGTCGGGCGTTTTTCGGGTGCCGATGCAAATAATAGGCTGTTTATCGGCAAAACAGCATAGTCAGCCGCCCCCCGAATCGTTTAAGGCCTGATACGTCTTAGGTTCCTAAGCCATCAAACAACGAGGAGGGCCAAATATGGCGAAGAAGGCAGCGACCCCGACGACCATCACGCTCAAGCATCTGGCGGCGGCCATTGCCGAAGACCAGGAGTTGTCGAAGAAGCAGGCGGAAGCCATTCTGAACGACCTGGTCGGCCGGATCACCAAGCACCTGAAGAAGGGCGAGCGCATCCGCATCGTCGGCCTCGGCATCCTGCAGGTGCGCAAGCGCGCCGCCCGCATGGGCCGCAACCCCGCCACCGGCGAGGCGATCCACATCAAGGCGAGCAAGAAGGTTGCCTTCCGCGCCGCCAAGGAACTCAAGGAAGCCGTCTGATCGTTTTCTGAATTGGCGTCATTCCGGCGCGGCGTACGCGGCCCCCGGAATGACGCCCCTTCTGCTGCTTTGTTTTGTCGCGTTTTCAAGTTCTCCTGAGTCATCGCGGTTCTGATTGTGTCCATCGCCTTCACACACACCGTCACCGAGCGCTTTCTGCGCTATGTGGTGATCGACACCCAGTCGGACCCGGCATCGGCAACCTGCCCCTCCACCGAGAAGCAAAAAGATCTCGGCCGGCTCCTCGCGGCCGAGTTGCAGGCGATGGGGATCGTTGACGCCCACCTCGACGAATTCGGCTATGTCTACGCCACCATTCCCGCCAACAGCGACAAGCAGGTCCCGGTGATCTGCTTCTGCTCGCACATGGACACCTCGCCCGACTGCACTGGCAAGGACGTCAAGCCGCAGATCGTCAAGAATTATCGCGGCGGCGACATCGTGCTGCCCGGCGACCCCACCCAGATCATCCGCGCCGCCGAGCACCCCGCGCTTGCCGACCAGGTCGGCAACGACATCGTCACAACGGACGGCACGACGCTGCTCGGCGCCGACAACAAGGCGGGCCTTGCCGAGATCATGGATGCCGCGCATTTCCTGATCAACAATCCGCAGATCAAGCACGGCACCATCAAGATACTGTTCACGCCCGACGAGGAGATCGGCCGCGGCGTCGACAAGGCCGACCTGAAAAAGCTCGGCGCCGATTTCGCCTATACCATCGACGGCGAGACCGCCGGCCATATCGAGGACGAGACGTTTTCGGCCGACGGCGCCATCATCACCATCCAAGGCGTCTCTACCCATCCCGGCTTCGCCAAGGGCAAGATGGAGCACGCGATCAAGATCGCCGCGGCCATCGTCGATCGCCTGCCCAAGGACACCTGCTCGCCCGAGACCACCGAAGGCAAGCAGGGCTTTCTGCATCCGATCGGCATCTCCGGCGCACTGGAGAAAGCCACGCTCAGCTTCATCGTGCGCGATTTCGCCGACGCCGGCCTGAAGGAAAAAGAGGACCTGCTGGAGAAAATCGTCAAGGGCGTGATGAAGGACTTTCCGCGGTCGAGCTATCGGCTCGAAATCAAACCGCAATACCGCAACATGAAGCAGGTGATCGACCGCCATCCCGAAATCGTCGACTACGCGATGGAAGCGATCCGCCGTGCCGGCCTGAAGCCCGTAAAATCCTCGATCCGCGGCGGCACCGACGGCTCGCGGCTGTCGTTCATGGGATTGCCCTGCCCCAACATCTTCGCCGGCGAGCACGCATTCCATTCGCGGCTGGAATGGGTCAGCCGGCAGGACATGGAAAAGGCCGTGCAGACCATCGTGCACCTCGCGATGATCTGGGAGGAGCGGGCGTAAGGGCGCGCGGGACCGTTCGCACTGATTCGAATTTCAAATAGCCAGCATCCTTCGTTCGTCATTGCGAGCGAAGCGAAGCAATCCAGCTTTGGCGCAGCGAGACAGAAAGCTGGATTGCTTCGTCGCAAGTGCTCCTCGCAATGACGGCAAAATGTGAGTCCGCGATCTCGCCGCATGGTTTCGCGCGAAGGTTTTCCTTCTGAAATTTGGAAATCCATTGCGGGGCCGATGATTTAACCGCCGTCGACTCGCCGCGTCCGGCGCTGCCGCGCTTACCCGTGGGGCAAATCACTGCAGTGCGGCTCGATCGCAGCTCATCCGGCGTCAGGCGTTCGCCGTCACGATCCACAGCGAGGCGGAAAGCGGCACCGCCTGTCCCCTGACGAACGGCGCCAGCGCCTCGCGGATCGAACGGATGGCAGCAGTTCGCACCTCCGGTGGCTGATCCGCGAGCACGCGGGCGGCCGGGCCGATTTCGAGCGTCGATTCGACCGCCGCATCGAGACCGCGTCCGACCGCGATATCGAGCGACAGATCGCGGGGCTCCATCGCAATCGCCTTAAATCCGGCCTCGCCGAGGATCCGGTGCACGCGCGCTTCCGATGCGAAAGAGAATGGCCCGGGTTCTTCAGATCCCGGCGGCGGCGGTTTTGGCACGTGCTTGTAGACCGCCTGCAGCGGCGCCATGAAAAACGGGTTTTCGCGTGGATCGCGCCAGCTAACGAAGGCTAGCCGGCCCGACGACCGCATCGCTTTGTGCAGATTAGCGAAGGATCGTGCCGGCTCGGCAAAGAACATCACGCCAAAGCGGGACGCCAACAGATCAAAACTTGCCGGCTCGAACGGGTGGACGGTGGCATCGGCCAGCACGAAGTCGACCGGCGCGCCGGCGGGCGCGGTTTGACGCGCACGGGCCAGCATCGGCCCCGAGATGTCGATGCCCGTGACATGCCCGGCCGGGCCGACCTTTTGCGCCAGCGCAATCGTCGTGGAGCCGCAGCCGCAGCCGACGTCGACGATACGCTCGCCCGCCCTGGCCCTGGCGCGATCAATCAAGACGTCGGAAACCGGCGCCAGAACGATGTCCTGCGTCGCCTGCCGATCGGCCCAGTGCTGGCCGCGGGGCCCGTTCCAGTACGCAATCTGGTCGGCGTTCTTGTCGTGGCCGCGCGGTAATTCCATTCTAGTTGGCGGCGTTGCCGGTTTTGGCGCGCTTGACGGGGGCGGCCTTCGCCTCCGGCTTCGGCGCGCCGTCGCTGCGCATATTGCCCCAGGGGTCTGTTGGGCCCTTGTCCGGAATGTTGCCGAGCGACCTCTGGTAAGCCTGCTCGGCCGCCTTCTCGGCGGCCTTCTCTTGCGGCGTCTTCTCCTTGTCGGCCTCCCCATATTTGGGGATCGCCTTCTGCTGGGCGTAAGCCGGCGTAACCAACAGCGCGACCAAAGCTGCGGCGAAAAAGACTCTCATGCGCGTGCTCCCGGAACAACTGGTAGGCGGTGACGGATTCGAACCGCCGACCCTCTCGGTGTAAACGAGATGCTCTAACCAGCTGAGCTAACCGCCCTCGCCGGCTATTTACAGCGCCACGCCCGGTGAACGCAAGCGACGCAGGCTCCGGCATATCAGCTGAAATCGGCGCCAGTCAGACGGCCCCTCTGCTTGGCGGTTCGGAACTCGTCCCGCGAGCAGCCGTCAGTTCCTCTGCGCCGTCCAATAGCCTGCGCACAGCGCGTTGCCGGAGCGCCCGCTCCAGCGGCCATGGCCCGTAGTACCGGAAAGCCTGCCTTGGCCCGACGCGTATTTATCCTGAACCGTGACGGACGCGCGCACTGCACCCGATCTGGCGACATACCCCCTGAACCTAACGAGGTTGGGATGCGTGACGATCCCGTTGGAGATATCGACCGTGAAATTGTAGGTTGCATCGCACGCACCGGATCGCGTGACGAACACAAGATTCCAGGAGCCGTCGTATGCCGAGCGCGCGTTGGCTGCCGTCGCAAACACCAGGAAAGAACTAGCAATGGCACAAAGAACAGCAACTTTCTTCATGGATGGTCTTCTCCTGTAAATCTTCACTGACGGCTCATGACAGCCAGACAAAAGATTTAGTGTGCCGCCAACGGATTCGAATCCGAATCGCGAGGACGTGAATAAAGGTGAACTCTAGGACAGCGGCGGCGCTTGTCAGCCCCGGCGATCGACAGATTTATTCTGGCCGGATGATACGGTTGCGTTCGCGGGTGCGGACCCAAGCTTCACGTCGTCTGTCAGGGACGATGACACGGTAGGATGCTGCTGGTCTTGCGTTGTGAGCGTAACCGCAAGCCGGGTGCGTTCGAAAATCTCCTCGACTGAACGCGTCGACGAACCCATCTCGTGAAGAAGGGCGGTGATCAGCGGACTGTGTGATCCATCCGGGTCATCTGCCACTTCGCCCGGGGGCTCCGAAGTCAGGATAAGCGCGTTTTGATCTGCCCGGATGGGCGCAAGGCCATGCGAGTAGCTCCTGAACCGCCTCTCATAGGGGTTGCGGCGGGATGCATCGATGACTGCAAGACGGACATGCGCACCGGAGTTCTTGAGCCCCGACAACAGCCAATCGGCGCCAATGCCAACGTGTCGAACATCTTGTTCGTCCCAGATCCTGGCATCGACAGGAATCAAATAGTTTTGTCCGCGGGACTGCACAGCGTAGCCTCCGAAGTAAATCACGACGATCGAATCGTGCCGTACTTTCGCTTCCAGGCGCTCGATTGCGCGTTGCATGTCGTTGCGCGTCGCGTTCTGAACGAGGTCGACGTCGAAACCGTCCTTACGAAGCGCGCTCGCCAATGCGTATGCGTCGTTGCCGGTTTGTGCCAGCGGCGTATCGGCGTCAGGATAGTTGAAATTTCCGATCACGAGGGCAACGCGATTGGTATCGGCGTGCGGCGATTGTTTCGCTTCGGTCGCCGAAGATGGGCTGGAGGCACGGAAATGCGGCTTCTCAAATCGTTGCACCGCGCCAACGCTGGTCGAAACAAAAGCTACGAGGGCCATGGTGGCCAATATCATTCTCAAACCAGTCATTTGTGGCCTCATACCGTTCTGTCCGTCGGCAGCACCATCACCCCAAACCATATTAGAAGCCTGTTCTGGCTCGAAAATAGAAACGATGGAAACATACAGTTTCCTAAAGTGGACTACGGTGTGGACCGTCCCGAGAATTCAGCCGTTCGTCGCGACATGCATGAAAGCCGGTGCGGGCTCCGCGCAAGCGCTTTCAGGTTTGTTGCGAGCGAAAAGCGCTGCACACTTTTCCGGATCGTGCCCTAGTCCATCGGACGGCCCGGCAATCCCCTGAGATCGTTGACCCATGGCACGGCGGAACGGCACCAAATCTGCCGGATCGGCTTGAGCCGGTCGCGCTGGCGGATGCTGCCCCACCGGATACCCCAATCGTCGGGGCCGCCCTCGCCGCTCGTGAACAGTGGGGAACCGCAGTCGGCGCAAAAATGCTGGAAGCGCGTGCGGCCGTTGTCACCGGTCTTGGCATAGACCTTGGGCGCTTTCCCGCTCATGCGGATTTGTTTGCCCGAGCAGATCACCGTGACCCGGAAGGGCGACCCCGTCAGGCTCTGGCAATCCGTGCAGTGGCAAATCGACACCTGCCCCGGATCGATGTCGGCCTGATAGTTCACCAGGCCGCAGTGGCACTGGCCGTCGATGTTCATCGCGCTTCCCTCCGAAAAGGCGCCGCAAAACGGAAAACGGCGCCCGAAGGCGCCGTTTTTATCATCTTGCGTTGGTTTCTTCAGTGTGCCGTCAGGCCGCCGGCGGCCTCGTCGCCGCCGTCCGTCGGGACCGGGACCTTGGTGTCCTCTTCCCAGACGATCGGCACCGGCGGCCGCACCAGGGCCTTGGAGACGACGTCATCGAGCCGCGCCACCGGGATGATCTCCATCCCGCCCTTGATCGCATCGGAAATCTCCGTGAGATCCTTGGCGTTGTCCTCGGGGATCAAAACCGTCTTGATGCCGCCGCGGGCCGCCGCGAGCAGCTTCTCCTTCAAGCCGCCGATCGGAAGCACGCGCCCTCGCAGCGTGATCTCGCCAGTCATGGCGACATCGTGCCGGACCGGGATCCCCGTCATCACAGAGACGATCGCGGTCGCCATCGCGACACCGGCCGACGGTCCGTCCTTCGGGGTCGCCCCCTCCGGCACGTGGACGTGGATATCGCGCCGGTCGAACAGCGGCGGCTCGATGCCGAAGCCGACGGCGCGCGAGCGGACATAGGATGCCGCCGCCGAAATCGACTCCTTCATCACGTCGCGCAGGTTGCCGGTCACCGTCATCTTGCCCTTGCCGGGCATCATGACGCCTTCGATGGTGAGCAGCTCGCCGCCGACATCGGTCCAGGCCAGGCCGGTAACGATGCCCACCTGAGGCTCGCTCTCGATCTCGCCGTAGCGATATTTCGGCACGCCGAGGAACTCCTCGATCGACTTCTCCGTCACCTTGACCGACTTCTTCTTCGAGATCATCAGCTCCTTCACCGCCTTGCGGGCAAGTGTCGAGAGCTCGCGCTCCAGATTACGCACGCCCGCTTCGCGGGTGTAACGCCGGATCATCAAGAGCAGCGCGTCGTCGTCGATCGACCATTCCTTTGAATCCAGGCCATGCTTGGAGATCGCGTTCGGGATCAGGTGCTTGCGCGCGATCTCGACCTTCTCGTTCTCGGTGTAGCCGGCGATCCGGATGATCTCCATGCGGTCCATCAGCGGTCCCGGAATGTTCAGGGTGTTCGCGGTGGTGATGAACATCACGCTGGAGAGGTCGTAATCGACCTCGAGATAGTGATCGTTGAAGGTCGAGTTCTGCTCGGGGTCGAGGACCTCAAGCAGGGCCGACGACGGATCGCCGCGGAAATCGGCGCCCATCTTGTCGATCTCGTCCAGCAGGAACAGCGGATTCGAGGTTTTGGCCTTGCGCATCGACTGGATGATCTTGCCGGGCATCGAGCCGATATAGGTGCGGCGGTGACCGCGGATTTCGGCCTCGTCGCGCACGCCGCCGAGCGAGACGCGCACGAACTCGCGGCCCGTCGCTTTCGCAATCGACTTGCCGAGCGAGGTCTTGCCGACGCCGGGAGGCCCGACCAGGCACAGGATCGGTCCGGTCAGCTTGTTGGCGCGCGACTGCACCGCGAGATACTCGACGATGCGGTCCTTGACCTTCTCGAGCCCGTAATGGTCGTTGTCCAGGGTGGTCTGAGCTGCGACCAGATCCTTCTTGACCTTGGACTTCTTGTTCCACGGGATCGACAGCAGCCAGTCGAGATAGTTGCGCACCACGGTCGCTTCCGCGGACATCGGCGACATCTGGCGCAGCTTCTTCAATTCGTGCTGCGCCTTCTCGCGGGCTTCCTTGGACAGCTTGGTCTTGGCAATCTTCTCTTCGAGATCGGCAAGCTCGTCGCGGCCCTCGTCGTCGCCGAGTTCCTTCTGGATCGCCTTCATCTGCTCGTTGAGATAATATTCGCGCTGGGTCTTCTCCATCTGGCGCTTGACGCGCGAGCGGATCCGCTTCTCGACCTGCAGCACAGAGATTTCGCTCTCCATCAACCCGAGCACCTTCTCAAGCCGCGCGGTCACCGACAGCGTCTCCAGGATCGCCTGACGATCGGCGATCTTCACCGCGAGATGCGAGGCCACGGTGTCGCCGAGCTTGGCGAAATCGGTGATCGCCTGAACCACGCCGACGACTTCGGCGGAGATCTTCTTGTTCAGCTTCACATAGCTCTCGAAATCCGACACCACCGAGCGCGCCAGCGCCTCGGCCTCGACCGACTTGGCATCGGTGTCAGCGAGCGCGAGCGCGGTGGCCTCGTAATATTCGGAACGATCGGAGTATTTTTGCACGCGCGCGCGCTCGAGCCCTTCGACCAGCACCTTGACGGTGCCATCGGGCAATTTCAAAAGCTGCAGGACGCTGGCAAGCGTGCCGGTCTCATAAATCGACTCCGGGCTCGGATCATCGTCGGAAGCATTCTTCTGCGTCGCGAGCATGATCAGCGCGTCGTTCTTCATCACTTCTTCGAGCGCGCGGATCGATTTCTCGCGGCCGACGAACAGCGGCACGATCATGTGCGGGAACACGACGATGTCGCGGAGCGGCAGCACCGGATAAGCGTGGCTTTCGCCGTGGACGATCGATGGCCGGGGTTTTGGGGTAGTCATGGCCTTTTCCTTTTGTTGTGCCCCCTTGCACGCAGTCCGCAATCTTGCGCAACCGCCACAAGGTGCCGGGATGATCCGGGATCGCAGGGCCGTCTTGCGGCCGACTTTTCCGGATCTCAGTAGCGACGAATCTAGAGGTTTTTTTCATCGCCGACAGCATTAGGTGGCTATCGACCATGGGGGTGTCAAGTCGTGAAAAAGGCCCGCCAAACGGGCCGAACGCAGAGCTAAGGCTACGCAACTCACGGCAGCGGGAATAGGCGCCGCGGCCGCCTTCCTTGCATACTCAACTCAGCCCGCAAGCGCGAACGATCAGGCGCTGGCGCTGCTCTCGACCGCACGGTCGGAGCGATCGGCGTAGATGTAGAGCGGGCGAGCCGTGCCTTCCACCACTTCGCGCGAGATCACGACTTCCTCGACGCCTTCCAGCCCCGGAAGGTCGAACATGGTCTCGAGCAGAATGCTTTCCAGGATCGAACGCAGGCCGCGCGCGCCGGTCTTGCGCTCGATCGCCCTGCGGGCGACCGCGCCGAGCGCCTCGTCGGCGAACGTCAGCTCGATGTTCTCCATCTCGAACAGCCGCTGGTACTGTTTCACCAGCGCGTTCTTCGGATCGGTCAGAATCTTCTTCAGCGAGGCCTCGTCGAGGTCTTCCAGCGTCGCGACCACCGGCAGGCGGCCGACGAATTCCGGGATCAGGCCGTACTTCAGAAGATCCTCCGGCTCGACGTGACGGAAAATCTCGCCGGTGCGGCGATCTTCCGGCGCCAGTACTTGCGCCGCGAAGCCGATCGAGGTCGAGCGTCCGCGCGCGGAGATGATCTTCTCCAGGCCCGAAAACGCGCCGCCGCAGATGAACAGGATGTTGGTGGTGTCGACCTGCAGGAATTCCTGCTGCGGATGCTTGCGGCCGCCCTGCGGGGGAACCGAGGCCACCGTGCCTTCCATGATCTTCAACAGCGCCTGCTGCACGCCCTCGCCCGAGACGTCGCGGGTGATCGAGGGATTGTCGGATTTGCGGCTGATCTTGTCGATTTCGTCGATATAGACGATGCCGCGCTGCGCCCGCTCGACATTGTAGTCGGCCGACTGCAACAGCTTCAGGATGATGTTCTCGACGTCCTCGCCGACATAGCCGGCCTCGGTCAGCGTCGTCGCATCCGCCATCGTGAAGGGAACGTCGAGAATCCGCGCCAGCGTCTGCGCCAGCAGCGTCTTGCCCGAACCGGTCGGACCGATCAGCAGGATGTTCGACTTCGCCAGTTCGACGTCGTTGTGCTTGGTCTGGTGATTGAGGCGCTTGTAGTGATTGTGGACGGCGACCGAGAGCACCTTCTTGGCGTGGCTCTGGCCGATCACGTAGTCGTCGAGGACCTTGCAGATTTCCTTCGGGGTCGGGATGCCGTCGCGCGACTTCACCAGCGAGGATTTGTTCTCCTCACGGATGATGTCCATGCAGAGTTCGACACATTCGTCGCAGATGAAGACGGTGGGACCCGCGATCAATTTGCGGACTTCGTGCTGGCTCTTGCCGCAGAACGAGCAATACAGCGTGTTCTTCGAGTCGCTCGTGCCGACTTTACTCATTCATGTCTCCGTCCGCCGTTCGATCCCGTCCGCTCGATCGCCCTATTCCGGTACGCACCGGCACAGAGTTCTAGATAGAGCAAAATCCGTACCAAAAAAGGCCCTTTACCATATTGCGCCGCACGAATCGCGGCCAACTCGAATCCCCCGGACCGTAGCCGATCTCACCTAGCCAACCATGGTCGCACCCGACTATCAAGAATTCGCTAATCGTGCGGCGGTCCGATACCCGTGACAATACCGTGATTTGCCGGGTTGGCATGGGCCGAATTTGCCGAAATCAGCCCGGCGTTGCGCGATTGCCACGCTGCCAACCAGCACGAAAGCGGAACTTTCTGCCCATGGCGGGGCATAAGCGGCCCCCGGGGGCCGGATTTGCCCCAGGATACCGCCGCTAACGCAACCGGGGCCTGTGGAATTACGCGGTCTTCAAGGCGGCCGGATCTTCCGAGCGCTTGTCGATCACCTTGTCGACGATGCCGAAATCCTTGGCCTGGTCGGCGGTGAGGAACTTGTCGCGCTCCAGCGCGTCCTCGATCGCCTTGAAGGTCTGGCCGGTGTGCTTGACGTAGATTTCGTTGAGCCGCTTCTTCAGGTTCAGGATTTCCTGGGCGTGCAACATGATGTCGGTGGCCTGGCCCTGGAAGCCGCCGGAGGGCTGATGCACCATGATGCGCGAATTCGGCAGCGAGAAGCGCATGTCCTTGTGGCCGGCGGCGAGCAGCAGCGAACCCATTGACGCCGCCTGTCCGGTGCACAGCGTCGACACCGGCGGCCGGATGAACTGCATGGTGTCGTAGATCGCAAGGCCCGAGGTCACCACGCCGCCGGGCGAGTTGATGTACATCGAGATTTCCTTCTTCGGATTCTCGGCTTCGAGAAACAGAAGCTGCGCGACCGTGAGCGTCGACATGCCATCCTCGACCGGTCCGGTCACGAAGATGATGCGTTCCTTCAAGAGCCGCGAAAAGATGTCGTAAGCGCGTTCGCCGCGGTTGGTCTGCTCGACCACCATCGGCACGAGGTTCATGTAGGTTTCGACTGGATCGCGCATTAGTCACCCAAGGGTTGGCAGAAAGGTTGGCGGAAGCGGCCATCCATCGGCAACGGAGCCAGCGGGAGAGCTGGCCTCAGCATTTGCCGGGTGCGGACGAACGTCCCATGACGCAGAACTTAACAGACAGGTAGCACAGATATGAGCCAATTCCCCGGCGACAAGGCCGGGCAAATAGCCGGGTTGATGCGCTGCAGTTGAAGCCGATTCGCACAGCCCCGCATAGCGAGGCAACCCGCCGCCGCGCGGCTTTCGCGTCTCAACCTTAACGACGGCTTGCGGCGGTCAGGCGGCGCTCTTGTCCGCCTCGTCGTCCTTGTAGAGGTCTTCCCGCGTCACCTTCTTTTCGGTCACATTGGCCAGTTCAAGGATGAAATCGACCACCTTGTCCTCATAGATCGGCGCGCGAAGCTGGGCCAGCGCATTGGCGTTGTTGCGATAGTAGTCCCAGACCTCCTTCTCGCGACCGGGCATCTGGCGCGCGCGCTCGATCACGGCACGGCTGACCTCCTCGTCGGTGACCGAGATCTTGTTCTTCTCGCCGATCTCCGACAGCACGAGGCCAAGCCGGACCCTGCGATCGGCGATCTTGTGGTATTCCTCCCGGGCCGCCTCTTCGGTCGTGTCCTCGTCGGCGAAGGTCTTGCCGCTCGATTCCATCTCGGCCTTGATCGAATTCCACATCAGATTGAATTCTTCCTCGATCAGCGAAGGCGGCGCCTCGAATTGATGGGCCTCGTCGAGGCGGTCGAGCAGCATGCGCTTGACGCGCTGGCGGGTGGCGCCGGCGAACTCAACCGCGAGCCGCTCGCGCGCGGCCTGCTTCAGCTTGTCGAGCGATTCCAGGCCAAGCGTCTTGGCGAATTCGTCGTTGATCTCGGTCTGCTGCGGCGCATCGACCAGGGTGGCCGTGGTTTCGAACTCAGCGGGCTGGCCGGCCAGCTTCTCGCTGGCGTAGTTCTTGGGGAAGGAAACCTTCAGGTTACGGGTTTCGCCGGCGGCGATGCCGATCAGCTGCTCCTCGAAACCGGGAATGAAGCTGTTGGAGCCGATCGTAACCTGGATGTTCTCGCCGGTGCCGCCGTCGAACGGCACCCCGTCGATGGTGCCCTTGAACGAGATCGTCACCCGATCGCCGGTCTCGGCCTTGGCGCCCTCGCCCTTCGCGGCATAGCTGCGGTTCTGGTCGGCGATCCGCTTGATCGCATCGTCGACATCGGCATCTGTCACCTCAGCGACCGGCTTCTCGACCGTAAAACCCTTGAAATCGGCAAGCACAATCGGCGGCACGACCTCGATCGAAACCGTGTAGGTGAGATCGGACTTTCCGGTGAGAATGGCCTCGACGGCCTTCTCTTCGGTCGGCATGGTGATCTTGGGTTCGGTCGCCAGGCGAAAGCCGCGCTCGGTGAAGATCTGCGAATTGGTATCGCGGATGGTCTGATCGATGGTCTCCGCCATCACCGAGCGGCCATACACCTTCTTCAGGTGACTGACCGGCACCTTGCCCGGGCGAAATCCATTGAGACGGACCTTGTCCTTGAGGTCGACCAGACGGGCGTCCGCCTTGGCATCGAGGTCGGAGGCGGGAACGCTGATCTGGAATTCGTGCTTCAATCCCTCGGCGAGGGTTTCGGTGACCTGCATGGCGTCAATCTTCTTTTCGCTTTCGTCCCGCCTGGAGGGCGCGGACACTTTTTTCAACTTGGTCGGCGCGCGACCCCCAAAGGCCTGCGCCAGCGGTTCGGCGGACCCGACCTTTCGGCTGGTCCTCCAGTAAAATCCTCGTGCAAACGCTGTCAGCGCTTGGTGCGGGCGGAGGGACTCGAACCCCCACAACTTTCGTCACTGGAACCTAAATCCAGCGCGTCTACCAGTTCCGCCACGCCCGCGTGAATAGCATCATTTCCGGCCGCGATGCCCGAGCAGGGCGCCGAAAAAGTGTGACGCGGTTTTCGGGCGGCCGTCATGCTCCAAGTTAATGGAATCGATCACGTTTATGATTTCGGATGAACTCATCCAAAATCATAGGCGTGATCGCTGCGGCGGGCTTATAACATGGCCCACCTCACGCGCAGCAAAAAAATGGCGTTTCGCAGTCTTACCGACGTAGGTGCGCTCACTGGACATATCCAGCGGAAAATGGTCCGCATCCTGCCATGGCGGATCGAATTCTTGGGCTCAACCGGCGCGAACTCCTGGCGGGATTGGGTGCTGCGGCGATTGGCCCGGCAGTGCCAGGGATCGCCGCCGCTCCGGAACATCAGGCCCTGACGTTACTGGCCAAGGCCAGCGCCATTGCACTGCGTCCGGGGCAACCGGATACCCCAATTTGGTCGCTCCAGGGCGGGCCGCAAAACCCCGGATTTCGCTTCAAACAGGACGACCTGCTCGAGGTGGCCTTTGGCAACGAACTGCCGGTACCGGCGCTGCTGAACTGGCACGGGCTCGACGGCGTGCCGGCGGCCGAGCCGCTGGCGGCGCGCTCCCCCCTGTCCGCAGGCGCGAGTGAAAACCTCCTGATTCCACTACGTCACGCCGGAACCCTGCTGTGCGACATCAGGCTATTGGGCGATGGCCAGGCGCGGCCGGCCAGGCCGCAGGCGCTCATCGTCGGCGAACGCGAGCCGGTCACCACCGACCGCGACGAGGTGTTTTTGGTCGAAGACTGGCGGCTGCGTGCCGATGGCACCGCGATCGCGCCCGGCAGCGACCCCGGCGACACCGTGCCCGTCTATACGGTAAACGGGCAGGCCGCGCCGGAGATCAGGGTACGCCGACACGACCGGCTCCGACTCCGCTTCATCAATGGCTGCCAGCGGGCCGTGATCGCTGTCAAAATCGAGGGGTACGAGGTCCGGGTCATGGCGCTGGACGGCCAGCCGTCCGAGCCGTTCCCGGCCCGCAACGGCGCGATGGTGCTGGCGCCGGGGAGCCGGGCCGATGCGTTCATCGATGCCGGCGCGGCACCCGGTTTGACGTCGTCGATCCTGCTGCATGACGGAAAGGAGGCCCGTCCCATCGCCCGGCTGACGGTCTCCAACGACCCGCCGCTGCGGGACGCGGGCCTGCCGCCCGCCCCTCCACTGCCGTCCAACGGCCTGCCGGCCCTGCTCGACCTCAAGACTGCGCTGCGTGTCGACGTGGCGCTTGGGGAGCCGCAGGCGGACTGGGTCAGGCCCGCGAATTTTGCGATTACGTCTGCCCCCGCATTTCGCGCCAAGGCCGGCCGCACCGTGGTGCTGGCGTTGAGCAATCGTGGCGCCAAGGCCGTCGTGTTCCACCTTCACGGGCATCATTTCCGGCTGCTGGACCGGCTCGACGACGGCTGGAAGCCGTTCTGGCTCGACACGCTGGCCGTCGATTCCGCGCAAACCCAGCGCATCGCCTTCGCCACCGAATTTGCCGGACGCTGGCTGATGGAGACTGCCGCGACCGACTGGGCGGCGCCGCGCCTGGTGCGGTGGTTCAGCGTCGAGTAGATCTCAATACGCGATGCCGAACTCGTCGTAGAGATGCCGGAACACCGCCGGCAGCGTTTCCGGCAGATCTTCGGCGATCAGGCCGGGGCCGGCCTCGCGGGCGGCCTCGCCATGCATCCAGACCCCGATCGAGGCGGCCTCGAAGGCGGCCACACCCTGCGCCAGCAAGCCCGCGATCATTCCGGCCAACACATCGCCGGCGCCAGCGGTTGCGAGCCACGGCGGCGCGTTGGCGGCGATGGTGGCGCGCCCCTGCGGTGAGGCCACCACCGTGTCCGGACCCTTGAGCAGCACGACGGCACCGGAGCGCTCGGCCGCGGCCCGCACCCGCTCGAGTTTCGAGCGATGTGGATGCTTGTTGCTGATGTCGCTGAACAGCCGCGGGAATTCTCCTTCATGCGGGGTGAGGATAACCTGTGGATCGTGCGAGGCCTTGATCGCCTCGAACAAGCGGTCGGGCGCCTCGGCAAAGCTCGTCAGCGCGTCCGCATCCAGCACCAGGCCGCGCCTGGCCGACAACGCGGTGAGCACGAAATCGCGGGTCCGCTCGCCGAGCCCGGCGCCCGGTCCGATCGCGCAGGCATTGAAGCGCTTGTCGCTGAAGAGCTCGGCAAATTCGACCACCGTGTCGGTGGCGCGGACCATCACGGCGGTCAGCGCCGTGGCATTGACGGCGAGCGCGTCGCGCGGCGAGGCCAGCGTGACGAGACCCGCGCCCGCCCGCAACGCGCCGCGCGCCGACATCCGCGCGGCGCCGGTTGCGGTCATATCACCGGAGACGACGAGGGCATGTCCGCGCGCGTATTTATGGCCATCGATCCGCGGCACCGCAAATGATGGCCGCCAGAACGCCGGCACGTTCTCAAACGTCTGCGGCTGAATTTCCGCCAGCACGCTGGCGTCGATGCCGATATCGGCGACACGCACGCGACCGCAGTGGATCCGTCCCGGCAGCAGCAGATGCGCCGGCTTGCGGCGGAAGAAAGTGACGGTCTCGGCGGCGTCGATGGCCACGCCCATCACGGCGCCGGTGGTGCCGTTGATGCCGCTCGGCAGATCGACGGCGAGAACCGGCGCGCCGTTGGCGTTGATCGCCTCGATCATGTCGTGGGCTTCGCCGGTCACGGTGCGGTTGAGACCGGCGCCGAACAGCGCGTCGATGATCAGCGCCGGCTTGGCGATCGCTTGCGGGTTGAACGGCAGCAGCGGATGTTTCCACCCCTTCGCCGCGGATGCGGCGTCGCCCTGCAGACTGTCCCGCTCGCCCAACAGGATCACCGACACCTCGCGGCCGCGCGCCGAAAGTTCGGCCGCCGCCACAAACCCGTCACCGCCATTGTTGCCGGGTCCGGCGACCACCAGGATCGGTCCCTCCTCCGCCAGATCCATCGCGGCCTCGGCGACGGCCTGACCGGCGCTCAGCATCAGCGCGAAGCCCGGTGTGCCCGCGGCAATGCTAAGCCGGTCGGCACGCTCCATCTCAGCCGTCGTGAGAACTTCCATGCCAAATCCCTGGTACAAGCGCCTTATCCTGAGGCATTTCACGCGCCGTGCGAAGTCTATCCCCTGAGCATTGCATACTGATTGATCTGGTTGCCTATTTCGTAAGCTGAGGTAATGTGCGCTGCTTGAGCTACGGTCTGGCAAATGCCTGTTAAAAGTCTGATAACATTTCGAAATCAGGCATCTTAACAACTTGGCATAGACCCTGCTTTTGAGGAAGCCAGCTCTCGATGATCGTGCGCATTTGTTGGTTTCTCCCCGCCGCGCGTCAGGACGCACGATCGAACAACCTGCGCGACATCAGCGCAACGCTGCAGTCTGAATTATGGAAATGCCCGGGAGGCGCCCAGTGAAAAAAATCGAAGCCATCATCAAGCCGTTCAAACTCGACGAGGTGAAGGAGGCGCTTCAGGAAGTCGGGCTGCAGGGGATTACCGTCACCGAAGCCAAGGGCTTCGGGCGGCAAAAGGGTCATGCCGAACTCTATCGCGGTGCAGAGTATATCGTGGACTTTCTACCCAAGGTGAAGATCGAGATCGTGATCGGCGACGACCTCGTCGACCGGGCGATCGACGCGATCCGGCGCGCCGCCCAGACCGGGCGGATCGGCGACGGCAAGATATTCGTTTCCAATATCGAGGAAGCCATCCGCATCAGGACAGGCGAATCCGGGCTGGACGCCATCTGAGCGCAAACTGCCCATACTCTGATATTGTATTGAGCACCCCGCAATTGTATTGAGCATAGCACGCGGTCGCTGAAGCCGCGGCCGCTGGCCTGTGGCCTGCGTGCGACGACCTGTAAGCAAAGGGGTACTCATGAAGACCGCCAAAGATGTCCTGAAATCGATCAAGGACAACGACGTGAAATACGTCGACCTGCGTTTCACCGATCCGCGCGGCAAGTGGCAGCATGTGACTTTCGACGTCGGCATGATCGAGGAGGACACTTTCGCCGAGGGCCTGATGTTCGACGGCTCGTCGATCGCCGGCTGGAAGGCGATCAACGAATCCGACATGTGCCTGATGCCCGATCCCGTCACCGGGACGATCGATCCGTTCTTCGCGGAAACCACCATGGTTTTGACCTGCGACGTGCTGGAGCCGACCACCGGCGAGCCCTACAACCGCGATCCCCGCGGCATCGCCAAGAAGGCCGAGGCCATGGTCAAGTCGATGGGCGTCGGCGATTCGGTGTTCTTCGGACCGGAGGCGGAATTCTTCGTATTCGACGACGTCCGCTACCAGACCACGCCCTACAACACCGGTTTCAGGCTCGACATGTCCGAACTGCCGATCAATTCGGACACCGAATATGAGGGCGGCAACCTCGGCCACCGCATCCGCACCAAGGCCGGCTACTTCCCGGTTCCGCCGCAGGACTCGGTGCAGGACATGCGCTCGGAAATGCTCGGCGCAATGGCCAAGATGGGCGTCAAGGTCGAGAAGCACCACCACGAGGTGGCCTCCGCCCAGCACGAGCTCGGCATGAAGTTCGACACGCTGACGCTGATGGCCGACCAGATGCAGATCTACAAGTACTGCATCCAGCAGGTCGCCCACATCTACGGCAAGACCGCCACCTTCATGCCGAAGCCGGTCTATGGCGACAACGGCTCGGGCATGCATTGCCACCAGTCGATCTGGAAGGACGGCAAGCCGGTGTTCGCCGGCAACAAATACGCCGACCTCTCGGAAACCTGCCTGCACTACATCGGCGGCATCATCAAGCACGCCCGGGCGATCAACGCCTTCACCAACCCCTCGACCAACTCCTACAAGCGCCTGGTTCCGGGCTATGAGGCCCCCGTGCTGCTCGCCTACTCCGCGCGTAACCGCTCGGCCGCCTGCCGTATCCCCTACACCACCAATCCGAAGGCCAAGCGCGTCGAGGTACGTTTCCCCGATCCGATGGCCAATCCGTATCTCGGCTTCGCCGCGATGCTGATGGCCGGTCTCGACGGCATCAAGAACAAGATGGATCCGGGTCCCGCCGTGGACAAGGACCTCTACGATCTGCCGAAGGAAGAGCTGAAGTCGATCCCGACGGTCTGCGGCTCGCTCCGCGAGGCGCTGGAAAATCTCCACAAGGACCGCGCCTTCCTGAAAGCCGGCGGCGTGTTCGACGACGACTTCATCGACAGCTTCATCGAGCTGAAGATGACCGAAGTCGAGCGTTTCGAGATGACCCCGCATCCGGTCGAATTCGACATGTACTATTCGGGGTGATTTTTCGCGCGAGCGCGCGGATTACGGCTTCGTAATCACGAGAGGCGCTCCCGGTGGGGGGGGCGCCTCTTTTTTTGGTGGCCGCGGCCTCCCGACAGGGTCGCGGCCTCCCGACAGGGTGATGCATGGCCGCCCCGCGTCACTCACGGAGCAAAACCGTTGGAATAGCGCGGCTATGTCACTTTGCCCGGCGCGGTGGACATCGACCGCGCTCGTAATGATGCAGTGCACGATTGCGGGGATTGGTGTGAGGAATACAATATGCAAGGGACGGCGCGATCGAATGACGCTGCCCTCACATCACCGGGAGATCGCAGATGACAAAATGGATTCGTTTCGAGCAGCATGGAAAGACCGGCTTCGGCACGCTGGAGGGTGATGCGATCGCGGTTCATACCGGCGACATGTTCGCCGGTGCCAAGCCGAGCGGCCAAAAGCTGAAACTCTCCGATGTTCGCGTTCTGACGCCGTGCGATCCCTCGAAGATGATCTGTCTGTGGAATAACTTCCATCAGCTCGCGGCCAAGAACGATTTCACGCAGCCGAAAGAGCCGCTCTGGTTCCTGAAGGCGCCAAATGCCTATTGGCCCGCCAACCAGCCGATTCAGCGACCGGCCACCTATGCCGGAAAAATCATTTACGAAGGCGAACTCGGCGTCGTCATCGGCAAGAAGTGCTTCAACATCACGGAGGCAGAGGCGGGCGATTACATCTTCGGCTACACTTGCGTGAACGACGTCACCGCGGTCGATCTGCTGCGCAAGGACAAGTCGTTCGAGCAATGGGCGCGCGCCAAGAGTTTTGACACTTTTGGCGTGTTCGGCCCGGTGATCGAAACCGGTGTTGATCCGTTAAAACTGTCGGTCAAGACGGTCCTGAATGGCAAGGAACGGCAGAACTATCCCGTCGCCGACATGTTTTTCCCGCCGCACAAGCTGGTCGCGGCCATCTCCAAGGATGTGACGCTGATGCCGGGCGACGTCATCGCCTGCGGCACCTCGCTCGGCGCCGGCACGATGGGCGACGCCCACAACGTCGTCGACATCGTGATCGATGGCGTCGGCAGCCTCAGCAACGTCTTCGACCAGGTGCTGCCGAGCCCATATCTGCTGGGCGCGCCGCCCAAACAGAAAAAAATCTGCGTGGTCGGCGCCGGCGCCATCGGCGGCCTGCTGGCGGCCAAGTTTGCGCTTGCCGGCGAGGACGTCACCGTTATCGACCAGGGCGCGCATCTCGCCGCGATCCAGAAGAACGGGCTCAAGCTCGAGTGGCATGACGGCAAGGTCCAGACCGCGAAAATGAAAGCCGTCAACAAGCCGGCCGAAGCGGGCAAGCAGGATATCGTCGTTCTGGCGGTGAAGGCGCACTTCCTCGATCAGGTGGTGCGCGACATCGATTCGCTGCTCGGTCCCGACACCGTCGTGCTGACCGTGCAAAACGGCCTGCCATGGTGGTATTTCCAGAGGCTCGGCGGCCAGTACGATAATCACAAGCTGGAAAGTCTCGATCCCTCCGGCGTGCTCACCAAGAATATCGATCCGAAGCGCATCATCGGCTGCGTGGTCTATCCCGCCGCGGCTGCCATCGCGCCAGGTGTGATTCACCACGTCGAGGGCGATCGCTTCCCGATCGGCGAACTCGACGGCAAGGAGACGCCGCGCGTCAAGGAATTGCACGACATCTTCATCAAGGCCGGGCTGAAATCCATGGTGCTGCCGGACATCCGCTCGGAAATCTGGCTGAAGGCGTGGGGCAACCTCTCCTTCAACCCGATCTCGGCGCTAACTCATGCCACGCTGGTCGACATCTGCCAGTTCGCCGAGACGCGCGCGCTGGCGGCGGCCATGATGAAGGAAGCCCAGGACATCGCGCAAAAACTCGGTGTCACCTTCCGCGTCAGCATCGACAAGCGGATCGCCGGCGCCGAGGCGGTCGGCGCGCACAAGACATCGATGCTGCAGGACGTGGAAGCCGGCCGCTCGCTTGAAACCGAGGCGCTGATCGGCTCGATTCTGGAAATGGCCAAGTTGACCAACACCGCTGCGCCCTCGATCGAGTCCGTTTATGCACTGGTGAAGCTTCTCAACAAGGTCATGCTGCTGGAAGGCGGCGGCGTGAAAGTGGACAAGCTAAACAAGGCGGCCTGAGCAAGAAGGACTCCGATCCACCTCTCCCCGCAAAGAGCGGGGAGAGGGAAAAGCGATCGATGCCGCTGCCGCATCAACCTAAACTCATCCCGCTCTAGGTGGCCTGTCGGTGGGCCACCAGAGCCTCGCCGAACGCCTGAAACAGCGCGCGGTTGATCGGATTGCGCTGCGGGTCGTATTCGGCGTGCCATTGCACCCCGAGCGCAAAGCTCGGGGCATCGGCGATCCGGATCGCCTCGATGGTGCCGTCTTCCGCGACGCCTTCGATGACGACGCGCTTGCCGGGCTCGAGGATGCCCTGGCCGTGCAGCGAGTTGACGCGGATCTTGTCGCAATTGAGGATTTGCGCAAACGCGCCGCCGGGTACCAGCGTCACCTCATGGCGGTCGGCGAAGATGACTTTTGGATCGGGGTGGATTTCGCCGTTCTCCAGCCGCGGCATGCGATGGTTCATGCGTCCCGGCAATTCGCGGATTTCCGGATGCAGCGAGCCGCCAAAGGCGACATTCATCTCCTGCAGGCCGCGGCAGATGCCGAACAGGGGTATGCCGCGGGCAACGCAGGCCTCCGAGAGCGCCAGCGCCAGGTCGTCGCGGTGGATATCGTAGGGCTCGTGACGGGGATCCGGTTCGGTGCCAAAGCGCGTCGGGTGGACATTGGCGCGGGCCCCCGTCAGGACCACGCCGTCTATGGTGTCCAGCAGGGCGCCGATGTCGGTGATCTCCGGGTTGGCCGCAAACATCAGCGGCAACGCCCCGGCGACCTCGGCCACCGCGCGAAGATTTCGTTCTCCAACCAACTGCGTCGCAAATCGATTATTTTCGATGCGATAGGCGTTTCCGATCACACCGACTACCGGCCTCCTCCTCATCTTCCGCTATCCAATCCCAAATCATAAAGCTCGGGCCCAGATCATGCCCGCCGGCCGCCGCCGGATCAACATGTTAGGCGGCAAGGCGGCGATGCTATTTCCGGGTGAAAGCCTCGTTCGGATCGCCCCCCTCGCCGAGCGGCAAGCCCGCCGCCCGCAACGCAGTGGCCGCGGAGGTGCCCGCGCCGCTCAACCACGGCAATTTCGCCTCGATCCCGCGACTTACGGGTTCGCCGAGGCCCCCGCCGAAATCGAGCGGCCACCATCCGTTCGGCACCACCTCGGCGGAAACGCCATGAAGGTGAAACCCGTTGCCGAATGTGGTCTCCAGATCGTTGGGCGGCACCGCGCGCGCGGTCCTGGGATCGCCCACGTCAGTGAAGGTTAGGAGCACCGGGATCAGCGTATCCGTCACCGGCACCGTCCCGGTCATCCGGTTCATCTCGTTGAACGACACATTGCCGCGGCCGGCCGCCTTGTAGGCGCGCAACGCCACATAGTTCACGCCGTCAAGGTCGACCGTCCTGTCGAGGTTTGCCATCAGGGCGACGAGGTTTTTCCCACCGCCGAGATCGACGAAGATCGCGTCGCCATGGGTAGCGGTGTGGCCGCTGCGGCTGTAACCGCGATCGGGATGCACGGACATGATTCCGGAGGCCGATTTGATCCCGGCCGGCGTCTCGACCTCTACCGTCAGGCGATACTTATGACCGGGCCGGTTGATACGGATCTGATCGCCCACGAAAAGCGCGGCCAACAGCGCCAGCGGGCCGAGCCATCTGAAATTCATGCCGTCGGTCCTCCGCGATCCAGTTTCCGGATGATCGCTTCGCACGCGGAGGGCGCCAGCGTCAAACCGGCGCGCGGCTCGAGCTTGATCCCGGGCGCGTTTGGCGAAAGAGTGCGGCTGGAAACCGCCGACGAGGAGCAAACGTGGAAGTCTCAGGTGGCGATCGTCTTCGGAACCGCGGCGATCTGGCATGGGCGATCTCGGCCGGCGGCATCGGCGTCGTCCTGTTCGCGGCCCTGCTCCTGTTCACCTGGTATTTCGCCGCAACCCTTTTCCTGATCTTCGCCGGCGTGCTGCTCGGGGTCGCGCTCAATGCCCTCACCAACATGCTCGGCCGCGTCACCAGGCTGCCGCATGCGCTGCGGCTGTCGATCGTCTGCCTGGTACTGGCGGCGCTGCTGTCGGGCGTGGTGCTCCTCGGCGGCGCCACCATCGCCCAACAGGCCACCGCGCTCAGCGACACCATCAAGTCGCAGCTGGTCGGCGTCAAAGCCTTCCTGGAACGCAACGGCATCGATACCAGCTATTTGGAGATCGGCAATTCCGGCGCAGCGGGGACCCCGTCAAGGCCGGCAACGCCGGGTGCGGCGCCGCCGACGCGCAATCTTCCGGACGCCGGTGCGCTGGCCTCAAGCGGCGGCGCGATCGTCAGCCAGACCTTCAAACTGCTGCTCGGCACGGTGAGCGCGGTCGGTAATTTCTTCATCGTGCTGTTTCTCGGACTGACCTTTGCGGCGCAACCCGGCGTCTATCGCAACGGGCTGCTATTCATCGCGCCGGCGCAATACCGCGAACGCGCCACCGTGATCGTCGACCGCATCGGTGAGACGCTGGAGCGCTGGCTGATCGCACAGATCATCACCATGTTCGCGGTCTTCGTGGTGACTTCGATCGGGCTTGCCCTTCTGGGCATCCCGGGATCGTTCATTCTGGGCATCCAGGCAGGATTGCTCACATTCATCCCGACCATCGGCGCGCTGATTGCCGGTTTGATCGTGGTGCTGGCAAGCCTTGCCTCCGGATGGATCGCGGCAGCCAGCGCCTTCGTGCTGTTTCTCGGCGTTCACGCGCTGGAGAGCTATATCCTGACGCCGATGCTGCAGCGTCAGGCGCTCAACATTCCTCCCGCCACGATGTTTGCGTTCCAGATCCTGCTCGGCGTCGTGTTCGGCATTTGGGGGATTGCGCTGGCGCTGCCGTTGATGGCGATCGTGAAAGTCATCATCGATTATTTCAAGGCGGAGCCGCCGGCCGACACGGTGGCGGCTTGAGAGATCGCTGGAGGCGGCGAGCGGCCTAGCCGGTGGTCAGCACCGTCTCGGTGTGTTCGACCTCGGGTGGCGCCGCGAAATATTGTCCGACCAGCCCGCGCCACGCCGTGAAATCCTCCGATCCCCTGAAATCGACGGTATGGTTTTCCAACGTCTCCCACTTCGCCATCAACCGGTAGCGCGACGGCTTTTCGAGCGACTTGTGCAGTTCAAAGCCCTTGCCACCCTTGGCGCGCAGAAACAACGGACGCGCATTGGCGACCGCGGCTTCAAAGTCCTTCTCGGTGCCGGGCTTGACGTCGATCTGGGCGATTTCGGTAATCATGGGGTCTGCTGCCTCTCGTTGAGAATGCACGTCTCTAGCCCACCCGATCGCATTATTGAAGGGGCCAGGAAAGCCGGCGAAGACGGCGGACGCTAGGCGCAACAATTCCCCGCCTGGATCGGCGGGCACGGCACGGAGCCGTAAGAGCAAAACACGCAACAATCACCCGGCCTGGGTTTCAGCCGTTCGCCGCAGCGCTTGCAGTCGTAGAAGAACTGGCAGGCGTCGGTCGGCATGGTCTCGGTGGCCTGATGGCCGCAATGCGGGCAGGTCAGCGTAGATTCCAACAGCATCGGCGATGTGTCCGCGATTTTGATAAAGACCGTTCGACGGTGGCGGCGGAAAGATAGCCGCAGCGTTCGATCACACGCCAGTCACATGGCCGGCAACTCAGTTCAGGAGCAGCACCGTGCCGGCGACCATCAGCGCGCAGCCGACGAACATCGCCACCGGCCAACGGCTTTTTGGCCGGTCATAGCGGCCCTGCGCGCGGCGCGCGGTGATCAGCGCCATCTCGTATTCATCCGAGGTCGAGAACAGGCAGGCAAACCCGCCGCGCGCCGACACGGCTGCGGCCTCGAGCGACATCAGGGCGACGCGTGTGCGGTGGCTGCGGGGCGTGTTCATGACAAAATAATACGAAGCGAATGGTAAACGGCAGGTTACCGCGTGCCGGGCGACTGTCCCCAAGCGAGCTTTGCGACAGCGGGCTGCGCCGGTGGCTGGCGCGGCTGCCCTGCGGTCTTGCGCCGCCAGTCTTCCAGCGACAGCGGCAATTCCTCGGCCGCCTCGACCCGGTTGCGGCCGCCGCGCTTGGCCTGATAGAGCGCGGTATCGGCCGCCGCCAGCAGCACCTCGAGTTCGGTGCCGGCCGGCCCGCCGGCAACCCCGATGCTGACGGTGGTGTTGACCGGACCTTCCTCGACCGCGATCCCGGAATTGGCGAATGCCTCGCGCACCCGCTCCGCCGCAATCACGCCGTCTTCCAGCGAACAGGGCAGCAAGGCCGCGAATTCCTCGCCGCCGATCCGCCCCGACAGATCCGATATCCGCAGCGTGTTGACGACGACAATGGCGAACAGTTTGAGCACTTCGTCGCCACCGGCGTGGCCGAAGCGGTCGTTGATCGACTTGAAATGGTCGATGTCGAAGATCAGCGCCGTCACGGGGCGGCCGGCCCTGGCTTCGCGCTCGATCAGCCGCGACGACGCCTCGGCGAAACCACGGCGATTGAACAGGCTGGTCAGCGGATCCATCGACGCCGCCGTCTTGTGCGCGGTCACCGCGCGCTCGGAAACCAGAATGAAGATGACGAACACGGTGCCGACCGCGTAGAGCAAAAGCTCGACGGAGAACCCGGTCACCCAGACGCTGCCGGCGAACTTGTCGTCGTGGGGATGCAGCAGGTTGCCGAGCAGGATCGGCAGCATCAGCACGAAACCGTGCATCGTCGGCACCACGATCATGGGCCAGCGCCGTTGCAGGGCCCTGCGTCGTTCCAGCAACAATTCGGTGACCGTCAGGGCGGCATACGCCGCGACAATGCTGGCGCCAATGGTCAGGCGCATCATCGAGGCCGCAGGCGGCAAGGTCATGGCGACGGCGACCCAGGCGACGGCGCCCAGAACCAGCCCCGGCAGATTGGGCTTGCGCCCGTGGAACACGCGCGAGGCGTTCCAGACCATGCCGCAGGCGACGAAGCCGACGGAGTTCACCGCCAGCGACAGCACCGCACCGAGCGAGTTGCTGGCGAGCGTCCAAAGCGCCACCGAGGCTGCACCGAGCAGATAGGCGGTTCCCCACCATTTCAACGCCGGGATGTTCTCTTGCTTGGCGAACAGCAGCAGCATCGCTCCCAGCATCGCCGCGATCATGGTGGCGACGATATAAAGCGTGGGGGTATCGAGCGACATTGGGCCAACCCGGCAATTGTGATGCGCGGCTGATGACAGGGTTCCGCCATTACCAGCCCCGCAAATCTACGATCGCCGAATTGGCAATCCGTTTGCTCGCACGGCCAAGTTTTCGGGAAAAACTGCGTCAAGTCGTCGGCAAATGCGCAGCAAAAAGGGCGCCGCAGCATTTGCTTGGGCGCCCTTTTTCGAACTTCCACGAAGGCCGCATTCGCAGCCAATTTTAGCGAAGCAATTAGCGCTTCGAGAACTGGAACGACTTGCGCGCCTTGGCGCGGCCGTACTTCTTGCGCTCGACGGTGCGGGAGTCGCGGGTGAGGAAACCGCCCTTCTTCAGGACGCCGCGCAGATCCGGCTCGAAATAGGTCAGCGCCTTCGAGATGCCGTGACGCACCGCGCCCGCCTGGCCCGACAGACCGCCGCCGGTGACGGTGCAGATCACGTCGTACTGGCCCGCACGCGCGGCGGCGACCAGCGGCTGCTGAATCATCATCCGCAGCACCGGACGGGCGAAATAGACTTCGACCTCGCGGGTGTTGACCACGATCTTGCCGGCGCCGGGCTTGATCCAGACGCGGGCGACCGCGTCCTTGCGCTTGCCGGTGGCGTAGGCGCGGTTGAACTTGTCGACCTTCTTGACGTATTTCGGCGCTTCCGGCGTGGCCGGCTTGAGCTGCGACAGCTGATCGAGGGACTGCATGGTGTCGGACATGTTATGCGGCCCTCATGTTCTTGCGGTTCATCGAAGCGATATCGAGCGTCTCGGGTTGCTGGGCCTCGTGCGGATGCTCGGGGCCGGGGTAAACGCGCAGGTTTCCGAGCTGGACGCGGCCAAGCGGCCCGCGCGGGATCATGCGCTCAATCGCCTTCTCGACCACGCGCTCGGGAAACCGGCCCTCGAGGATCGACTTCGCGGTGCGCTCCTTGATGCCGCCGATGAAGCCGGTGTGATTGTAATAGACCTTGTTGTCGCGCTTGCGCCCGGTCAGCACCGCATGCGCCGCGTTGATGATGATGACATGGTCGCCGCAATCGACATGGGGGGTATAGGTGGGCAAATGTTTGCCGCGCAGGCGCATGGCGACCAGCGAAGCGAGCCGGCCGACCACCAGACCTTTGGCGTCGATCAGCACCCACTTCTTCGTCACCTCGGCGGGCTTTGCCGAAAACGTTTTCATGTGAGGAAATCCGTGAAAGGGGGACATCGGTGCAAGCGCACCGAACTGCGGCGGTTTCTAGATAACCGCGCCGCCCGCGTCAATGCCAAGTCGAGACATTTATTTAAGCAAAAACAATTACTTATAAATATGGTGCGATATTACCGTGAAAAACCCTAAGTGTTTGGAATGGAATAGGTCGACGTCGCATGGGCAATCGGATCGGGAGACGTTCCCGACAGCAGGTTGACCTCGCCGACCGCCAGCCGCCTGCCCAGCTTCAAAAGCCGGGCTGCCGCAAGGACATCCTGCCCCGGCAGGCCCTTGCGCAGAAAATTGATGTTGAGACTGGTGGTGACCGCAAGCCCGACCGGGCCGATCGCCGACAGCAGCACCACATACATCGCGCAATCGGCCAACCCCATCAGCGTCGGACCCGAGATGGTCCCGCCCGGACGCAGCATCCGGTCGCTGTAGCGCTGACGCAGCAGGCAGGTCTCGCCGTCGGCGCTTTCGATCGAGGTATCGCCGCTGCCGAAGGATTGGGGGAATTCGACACGGAGGAAGTTCTCGAGTTCCGCCAACGTCATTTTCGCAATTGCCATGTTGTTCCGCCTGCCCTCGCCTCGCGCCGCTTGTTACATTAGGGTGAGGCAACTGCCAAAGCGGATATTTCGATGACCAGCCAGACCCTCCGTGCCGCCAAGCCGCAATCGCCGATCCTGCTGCGCGAGATGCTCGGCCCGATCGCGGTGCTGACGCTCAACCGGCCCGAGGCGCGCAACAGCCTGTCGGAAGGCCTGATCGCCGAACTCGATGCGGCGCTTCGGGGGATTCACGACGATACAAAAGTGCGCGCGGTGGTGATCGCCGCCAACGGTCCGGCGTTTTCCGCCGGCCACGACATGAAGGAATTGACCGCCCGCCGCACCGACGCCGACCGTGGCCGCGCCTATTTCGCCGAGATCATGACGGCCTGCAGTGCGATGATGCAGGCCATCGTCCACCTGCCCAAGCCGGTGGTCGCCGCGGTCCAGGGCGTGGCCACCGCCGCCGGCTGCCAGCTGGTGGCAAGCTGCGATCTCGCGGTCGCCTCGGAGGCGGCGAGTTTCGCCACGCCGGGCGTCGATATCGGACTGTTCTGTTCGACGCCGATGGTAGCGCTGTCGCGCAACGTGCCGCGCAAGCAGGCGATGGAAATGCTGCTCACGGGCGAGCCGATTTCGGCCGCGACCGCGAAGGATATCGGCCTCGTCAACCGCGTCGTCGCCGCCGGCGCCGAGCGCGATGCGGCGATTGCGCTGGCCAAAAAGGTCGCGCTGAAATCCGCCTATACGATCAAGCTCGGCAAGGCCGCGTTCTACCGCCAGGCCGAAATGAGCCTTGCCGGCGCCTACCGCTATGCCGCAGAGGTAATGACCGAGAATATGATGGCGCGCGACGCCGAGGAGGGCATCGGCGCCTTCATCGAGAAACGCGAGCCGAAATGGCAGGACAAGTAATTTCCGTCATTGCGAGGAGCGAGGCGACGAAGCAATCCAGCTTCTTGTTTCGCCGCAAGATGGATTACTTCGCGGAGCCTGTCATCGGGCGGCGCGTTGCGCCGACCCGTTGGCTCGCGATGACGTAACGGATAATCCGCAAAATGAACCATGACGCCTACGACGACAATTACATCCGATCGATCCTCAACGGCGTGAAGTCGATCGCGATGGTCGGCGCCTCGCCGGTCAATGTGCGGCCGAGCTATTTCGCCTTCAAATATCTGGCGCAGCGCGGCTACGACATGATCCCGGTCAATCCCGGCCATGTCGGCAAAAGCCTGCTCGATAAACCGTTTGTCGCCTCGCTGCTCGATATCGGCCGTCCCGTCGACATGATCGACATCTTCCGGAATTCCAGCCACATCGGGCCGGTGGTCGATGAAGCCCTGAAGATGACGCCGCTGCCGAAGGTGATCTGGATGCAGCTCGGGGCGCGCGATGATGCGGCGGCGGCACGCGCGGAAGCCGCTGGTCTCAAGGTCGTCATGAACCGCTGCCCGAAGATCGAATATGGCCGGCTATCCTCGGAGATCTCGTGGATGGGCGTCAATTCGCGCACGCTCAGCTCGAAACGCGCGCCGGTCCCGACCCAGGGCATGCGGCTTTCCTTGAACCGGACGAGCCTCAGCGGTGGCGAGACCGCCGCGTCCGATCGCGCCGCAAAAATCAAGAACGATCTCGCCTGACGCAACTGCGAAACGATCGTTCTGCGCGCGCGATAAGGCGAAGCACAAACGTCGCGATCAAAAGGTACAGGGTCACGCCGCCTTGACGACGGCCGCCGCTGCCATCAGCATGCGGCCCGCACGAAGCGAGAACAGGACAAAACAGGACTCCAGAATGAACGATCGTCTCCCCGGATTTTCCACCCTCGCCGTCCATGCCGGCGCGCAGCCCGATCCTACGACCGGTGCGCGGGTGACGCCGATCTATCAGACCACCTCATTCGTGTTCAACGACGCCGACCATGCCGCCTCGCTGTTCGGGCTGCAGGCGTTCGGCAACATCTATACAAGAATTGGAAATCCGACCAACGCCGTCCTCGAGGAACGCGTCGCCGCGCTCGAAGGCGGCACCGCCGCGCTGGCGGTCGCCTCGGGACATGCCGCCCAGGTCGTCGCACTCCAGCAATTGCTGATGCCGGGCGACGAATTCATCGCCGCGCGAAAACTCTACGGCGGCTCGATCAACCAGTTTACCCATGCCTTCAAGAGTTTCGGCTGGAACGTGGTGTGGGCCGACCCCGACGACATCGAAAGCTTCAAGCGCGCGGTCACGCCGCACACCAAGGCGATCTTCATCGAATCGATCGCCAATCCCGCCGGCAGCATTACCGATATCGAGGCGATCGCAGCCGTTGCCCGCAACGCCGGCGTGCCGCTGATCGTCGACAACACGCTGGCGACGCCCTATCTGATCCGCCCGATCGATCACGGCGCCGACATCGTCGTGCATTCGCTGACCAAGTTTCTCGCGGGCCACGGCAACTCGATCGGCGGCGTCATCGTCGACGCCGGCACCTTCGACTGGTCGAAGGACAACAAGTACCCGATGCTGTGCGAGCCGCGGCCCGAATATCACGGCATCAAGCTGCAGGAGACGTTCGGCAATTTCGCCTTCGCGATCGCCTGCCGCGTGCTCGGTTTGCGCGATCTGGGACCGGCGCTGTCGCCGTTCAACGCCTTCCTGATCCTGACCGGCATCGAGACGCTGCCGCTGCGCATGCAAAAGCACTGCGACAACGCCAAGGCGGTGGCGGAATGGCTGCAGACCCATCCGGCGGTGGCGTCGGTGAATTACTCCGGCCTGGCGGGGAGCCCGTACAACAACCTCGCGCGCAAATATGCGCCGAAGGGCGCCGGTGCGGTGTTCACCTTCAGCCTCAGAGGCGGCTACGAGGCCGGCGTCAATCTGGTGTCGAACCTGAAGCTGTTCTCGCATCTCGCCAATGTCGGCGATACCCGCTCGCTGGTGATCCACCCGGCCTCGACCACCCACAGCCAGCTCGACGATGCCGCCAAGGTCAAATCCGGCGCCGCGCCCGACGTGGTGCGGCTGTCGATCGGCATCGAGGACAAGGAAGATCTGATCGCCGATCTGGAGCAGGCGCTGAGCGCCTGATCGCCTGCCGCGGGGCCCGCTTCGGGTCGCAAGCGACAATTGGCTCAAGGCGCCCCCATCGTTAACCGCCTTAGCCATATTTCGAACTGGTCGCCGCCGATGGCTGCCGCGCCCACCGGGCTCGGATATACTGGCGCGGTCCCGCAACCAGCCTCGGGAGCAGCCGATGTGGCGTTTGGCGATTGCATTGTTGGCCACGGTCTTAGCCAGCGGAGCCGCTGAAAGCGCCGACGGGGTGCTGGCGCCTCGCAGCTGGCATCGCACCGCCGTGATGTTGCCGGCGGGACTTCCCCGCCCGCACTACCGCTTCAGGACCACGATTTCATACGGCGCACCCTACCCGTATCGTCCGCCTTACGGTCCCCGGCTCACCGTCTATGAAACGCCGCCGCTGCTGTACGCGCCCGTCTACACGGATGCCTACGTTGCCCCCGTCGTCGGCTTGTCGCCGCTGCCCTATTACAGCGAGCCGTACGTCCCCTATTGGGATCGCCTGCCCTACGCCTGCGGCGCTTACGGTTACTGTTAGCGAACCGTTCCGATCAGCCGGTTTGGGTGACCGGAAGCACCTGCTCCCGCGGCTCCTGCGGCGCCTGTTGCGCCTGCCGCCCGGCCAACCGTTCGGCCTGGCAAATCGCAAGCGTCAGCACTGCAATCGCAACCGCCTGATGCGCCAGCGCGAGATCGATCGGAACCTGATTCAACAGCGTCAGGATGCCCAAAATTGCCTGCAAGGCGACCGCTGCCACGAGCCATAGCGCGCCGTTGACCACGGAAATGCCGGCGCGCGAACGGACGGCATCGATCGCGTGCAGTACCGCCAGCGCAAACAGCGCATAGGCCGTCACGCGATGCTCGAACTGCACGGTGAGCGGATTGTCGAAAAGGTTGCGCCACCACGGCGTCTCAAAAAACAGCCGCGCCGAAGATGGAATGAACGCTCCGTCGATCTGCGGCCAAGTGTTGTAGATTTTGCCCGCGCGCAGGCCGGCGACCAGCGCGCCGAGATAAAGCTGCACGAAGATCAGCACGACCAGCATTGCGCCGGTCAGTTTCAGGCGCCTGGATGTGGCCGCCCGCGCGCGGTCCGTCAGCCGCCGCAATGTCCAGACGATCGCCGCATAGATCAGAAGCGCCAGCACCAAATGCGTGGCCAGCCGGTATTGCGAAACTTCCACCTGCTCTGAAAG